>Ga0187884_10000178_pt1 | contig 64913 bp, 50 predicted proteins | sample June2016WEW_20_4_FD_132983 | JGI IMG/M metagenome (GOLD analysis project Ga0187884, IMG submission 132983) | Peatland microbial communities from SPRUCE experiment site at the Marcell Experimental Forest, Minnesota, USA - June2016WEW_20_40 | ecosystem: Environmental > Terrestrial > Soil >...
CAATCTCTTCGACGCCCACCAAACTTCTTTCAATCGCCCAACCCACCAAACTACAAGCCCTTGCCCTCCATCGTCCTCCAAGGCCTGCTACCCGCTCTGCTCCCCTATCGACGGATTGGGGACGCAATTTCTAAAATCCCCCATGGTTCAATTGCCGCTCTGCGTAGTAAACTGTTTTCTCTGCTTTGATGTACGGCGGGATGGCGGAGGGATCAACCATCCGCCTGGTGGGAGGGTGGCAGCCCGCCGTTTGATTTGCCCGCAGCGGCGGCCAAACCAACTGCCCGAAGGCGTCTGGCATCGAAGCATTTGGAGATTGCGAGATTCCTCGTCGCCTACGGCTCTTCCGAATGACAGCCCCGAGGGATTTTCCCGCACCCTGTGAACCCTCACCCAAGCCCGTCGTGAGAAATTCAGATTAAGATGCTCAGGAGGTCCAATTGATCATGGTGAAGAAAAAGACGGTGCAGGGGTTGATGGCACTGACCGTTCTTTTATGGAGTACAGGTAGTGTGCAAGCACGAGATCTTTTGAAGGATGTCCAGGCTGATGTTTTTGTGTTGGGAGGGGGATCGACCCTTGTTGATGCGCAGTACTTTGACTCGGCGGGCAGACTGATGCATTCCCGCTTTGATGTGGGCCCGAAATTTAGCGTGGGCGTCGCGGTGCCTTACGGGAAGCTTCTTAACATTGAGACGGCGTTCTCGGGGGGACCGAACAATTTGTGGTTGACCAACACGAACATTTTCCCACACACACAAAGCGATGGATCAGTCGTGGAGTATCCGGCACGATTTTATGCCGGCAGCTTGAGTGCCGTATTCCACGCGCCTTTCTCTTATCGTCACTTTCGCCCTTATGCGGAGGGCGGGGTGGAGTACGACAGGTACACTCCGACACGGGGGGCGATCGCCACCGCCAGAAACCATGGATGGGCCACAGTGAACACGGCGCTTCTCACCCATAACGACAAATTCGGCATGAACGTGGGAGTCGGCATCGACCGCAAATTCACCAAGCGTATCACCTTCCGCATTGACCTGCGAGATCACATTACCAGTTCGCCTGCCTTTGGCATTCCCCCAGCGCAGACTGAGGCTAGTATTGCCATTTTTCCCGTCAAAGGGCGCGCCAACAATATTATGTACACGGCGGGAATTCTCTACCACCTCGGGAAGTTGTGAGGGCCCAGTGGTTCCGTGGATCGCCAGCGGCGGTCCAAAAGATAATTCCGTCTGACCGGAAAACCACTATGGCTTGTTAAATGATGGCATCAGGGGGTGGAAAGGCGTAACCTTGACCCCTTTTTGATCGTCGAATATAAGAGGTTAAATCTGTTAGGTGAACAAGCCCGCTTCGTGGGAACCAATTTGGAAATGGTGGCAAGCGCAGCGAAATAAGGGAAGGGTAAAATTCAGTAAACACAAACCATACCCCCGAGGGCATAATAAGGCGACTGCCGGCGGGTTGAGCCCGCGGTGAGGATCCATCGGCAATAAGGGAAGCCCTATCTTACAAAAACCTGCATTTGGCCACGTGTATTCTGTTTTCCTCAGCAAGAGCAGAGGCTAAGAAATTATGAATCTGGAAAAATCCAACACGCTAGACCGGCATGACGCGCAAGAAACTATGCCGAGCTTTCAGATGAATGAGGCCCCACCTCCCGGCAAGCGCAAGAGTTACGGATGGTTGTGGCTGGCGATTGTGGTACTGGTGGGGGTGGGCGTCTATTATTTTCGCTCTCATGCAAGCTCGGCAAAGGCTGCCAGTGGCTCCGCCCAATCGATGGGCGGCGGATTTGGTCGAGGTCCGGGCGAAATCCCCGTAGATGCTGCCCGCGCGCGCAAGGGTGACATCGGCGTTTATGATACCGGCCTGGGCTCAGTGACCCCGATTTATACGGTAACCGTCAAGAGTCAAATCTCCGGATACCTGATGCAGGTGTTGTATAAGGAAGGCCAGATCGTCAATAAAGGCGATGCGCTAGCGGAAATTGACCCCCGTCCATATCAAGTCATGCTGGAGCAAGCGGAAGCGGGATTGGCCAGGGATCAAGCCAACCTGGAGAACGCTATCGTGGATTTGAAGCGGTATCAAACGCTGGTCCCCCTGAAAGCCGTTCCCGAACAGCAATTGGCGACGCAGGAAGCTTTGGTCAAGTCCACCGAGGCCGTCGTGAAAACGGACCAGGCGCAAATTGACGTCGCCAAACTTGATCTCGTCTATTGCCACATCACGGCCCCGATCGCCGGCCGCGTGGGACTTCGGCTCGTCGATCCGGGAAATTATGTAACCGCCAACGACGCTACGGGATTAGTGGTCATCACCCAGATCCAGCCTATCAGCGTGATTTTCCCGCTGGGCGAGGACCAGCTCCCCCTCATCATGGGTAGAATGCGTGCGGGGGCACGGTTAAAGGTGGAAGCCTATGACCGGGAAATGACGACCAAGCTCTCCCAAGGGTGGTTGGAAACGTTGGATAATCAGATTGACCCGACCACCGGCACCGTCAAATTTCGGGCGAACTTTGACAACCGCGATGGGAACTTGTTCCCCAACCAGTTTGTCAACGCGCGATTATTGGTGGAAGAAAAGCAGGGCGTAACGCTGATCCCCACTGCTGCCGTGCAACGGAACTCACAGGCAACTTACGTTTACCTGATCAAACCTGACTCCAGTGTCACGGTGCGGAAAATAACGCTCGGGACGTCGGAGGGGGACGATTCGGAAGTTACCTCCGGCTTGGTTCCCGGTGACCAAGTCGTGATGACGGGGGTTGACAAGCTCCAGGAAGGAAGCAAGGTAAGGGTAGCAAAGCCGGAAGAGCGGGGTTCAAAAGGGAACTCATGAACCCCTCAAGGATCTTTATCCTCCGGCCGATCGCAACGTCACTGCTGATGGCCGCAATCCTCCTGGTGGGCGCGGTGGCTTTCAAACAGTTACCGGTCTCCGCCTTGCCGGAGGTCGATTATCCTACTATCCAGGTGATCACTTTCTACCCGGGGGCCAGCCCGGATGTGATGGCCTCGTCGGTCACGGCTCCTCTGGAGCGCCAGTTCGGCCAGGTGCCGGGGCTCCAGCAGATGACCTCGACCAGCTCCGACGGCAGTTCCATCATCACCTTGCAGTTCACCCTCATCCTGAATATCGACGTGGCTGAGCAGGAAGTGCAACAATCCATCAATGCGGCGGGAACTTACCTGCCTCCCGACCTTCCCACACCACCCATCTACAGCAAGAGCAACCCTGCCGACGCCCCGGTCCTAACCCTGGCGCTCGCTTCCCAGACGCTGCCCTTGTCGAAGGTCGAGGACCTTGCGGACACGCGCCTGGCGCCGAAGATTTCCCAGTTGCCCGGGGTGGGCCTGGTGAGCATCAGCGGCGGCCAGAAACCCGCCGTGCGGATTCGGGCCAATCCTACCCTGCTGGCCTCCTACGGCCTCAACCTGGAAGATCTGCGCAACGTCATCGTGTCCGCCAACGTTAACCAGGCGAAAGGCAATTTTGATAGCCTGCACCAGACCTATCAAATCGGCGCCAATGACCAGTTGCTCTCTGCCGCTGACTATGCGCCGCTCGTGGTTGCTTACCGGAACGGCTCCCCGGTGAAGATAACCGACGTGGCCACGGTCGGGGACGACGTGGAAAACCTCCGCCAAGCGGCCTGGATGAACGACGTTCCCTCCGTCATCGTGAATATTCAGCGCCAACCGGGCGCGAACGTCATCGCCGTGGTGGATCGTATCAAGGCCCTTCTGGATCAGCTCACGAAATCACTGCCGTCCTCCGTCCAGGTCAAGATTCTGACTGACCGGACCACCACCATTCGCGCTTCCGTCGCTGACGTGGAGTTTGAACTGATGCTCACGGTGGCGCTGGTGGTGATGGTCATCTTTCTGTTCTTGCGCAACTTGGCCGCTACCGTCATTCCCAGCGTGGCCGTTCCCCTTTCCCTGGTCGGGACCTTTGGCGTGATGTATCTGCTCGGTTACAGCCTTAACAACCTGAGCTTGATGGCCTTGACCATTTCCACCGGTTTCGTCGTGGACGATGCCATTGTCATGATCGAGAACATCACGCGCTACATCGAAGAGGGCGATCCGCCGCTTCAGGCGGCGCTAAAAGGGTCCAAACAGATTGGCTTCACCATTGTTTCGCTGACCATATCCTTGATCGCCGTGCTCATTCCGCTCCTGTTTATGGGCGACATTGTCGGGCGGCTTTTCCGCGAGTTCGCCGTCACCTTGGCGGTCACCATCCTGGTTTCCGCCATCGTGTCCCTGACCCTCACGCCCATGATGTGCTCAAAGCTGCTTAAACATTCACCGGAAGCCGATCAGACCCGGTTCTATCGGATCACCGAGCACGGTTGGAAGGCCATCATTTCCTTCTATGACCGGACGCTCCAGGTGGTTCTGCGCCATCAGACCACGACTCTTGTGGTCGCCGCCGGGACGCTGGTCCTTACGATTCTGCTCTATATTTACATTCCCAAGGGGTTCTTCCCGATTCAAGATACCGGGGTCATCCAAGGCGTTTCCGAAGCCGCGCAGACGGTCTCTTTCCAGGAAATGGCCAACGAGCAGCAAGCCCTCGGCAAGATCATTTTGCATGATCCGGCGGTCGAAAGTCTGTCCTCGTTTATAGGCATCGATGGAACCAACGCCACGCTGAACAGCGGGCGCATTCTGATCAACCTGAAGCCGATCGACGAGCGCAAGATCAGCGCCAGCGACGTCATCCGCCGCTTGCAGCCGGAGCTGGCCCGCGTGCCGGGAATCACTCTGTACATGCAGCCGGTGCAGGATATCAGCGTGGAGGACAGGGTCAGCCGCACGCAGTTTCAGTACACCTTGGAAGATCCCAATGTCAACGAGCTGGATTCTTACGCGCCCCGAATGGTCAAAAAACTGCAAGAGTTGCCGGAATTGCGGGACGTGGCAAGCGACCAACAGGAGGGCGGACTGCGCGCCAAGCTGGTCTTCGACCGCAATACGGCTTACCGCCTCGGCATCATGCCCTCCACCATCGATCAAACCCTCTATGACGCCTATGGCCAGCGGGAAGTGTCCACGATCTTTACCCAGTTGAACCAATATCACGTGGTGCTCGAAGTGAAGCAGGATTTTCAGCGGAATCCGCTGGATCTGCGCGACCTCTTCATCCGCACCAACGCGGCCAGCACCAGCGCCACCGGGTCGACAGGATTAGTATCAGGCGGATCGGCCTCCGCCCAGTTGTTCGGACCCACCAGCTCCCTGACCGCTGCCACCACCAGCTTATCGAATTCAACTTCCTCCTCCGGTCTCTCCTCCATGATTGGTTCGGATACCGCCTTCGGCGGGGGACAGATTGCGTCCACTTCCCACTTCCCCAACGGTGGCCAAGTGCCGCTGGCGGCCTTCACGCACATCGAGGAGATGAACGCTCCCATTACCGTGAACCACCAGGGCCAGTTCCCGGTGGTTACCCTCTCTTTCAATCTGGCGCCCGGCGCTTCGCTGGGAGATGCGGTGAAAGCTGTGAACAAAGTGAAGGCCGAGATCAACATGCCGGCCAGCATTCAGGGAGACTTTCAGGGTACGGCGGCGTCCTTCCTGTCTTCGCTTTCCAACGAACCTATCCTGATCCTGGCGGCCTTGGTTACGGTTTACATCGTTCTCGGCGTCTTGTATGAAAGCTACATTCACCCCATCACCATCCTGTCTACGCTGCCTTCCGCAGGTGTGGGCGCTCTGCTGTCGCTCATGATCTGCCGGGTTGATTTCAGTGTGATCGCGCTGATCGGGTTGGTCTTGCTCATCGGCATTGTGAAGAAGAACGGCATTATGATGATCGATTTTGCCTTGGACGCGGAGCGCAAGGAAGGGATGACGCCGGTGAATGCCATCTATCAAGCCTGCTTGCTGCGCTTCCGGCCCATTATGATGACCACCATGGCGGCGCTACTGGCCGGGGTGCCCTTGGCGCTGGGCACCGGCATGGGTTCGGAACTGCGCCGCCCTCTAGGGATCGCCATGGTCGGCGGGCTCCTGCTAAGTCAGTTGCTGACGCTTTATACGACCCCGGTCATTTATCTCTGGTTTGACCGCCTGGCGGCGCGTTTTTCCCTTCGGCATGACGACAGCCCTGGCGCTGAGCCGGTTCCGGCGGAATAAGCCATGAACATTTCCGAGCCTTTCATCCACAGACCGATTGCTACGACGCTCCTTGTCATCGCTATTACTTTGGCCGGAGCCGTCGCCTTCCGGCTTCTTCCCGTATCGCCACTGCCCCGGGTGGACTTCCCCACCATCTCCGTGAACGCGGGTTTGCCGGGCGCCAGTCCCGAGATCATGGCCTCCGCGGTGGCCACTCCCCTGGAGCGGCAATTCGCGCGTATTGCCTCCGTCACCGAAATGACGTCTGCGAGTAGCCTCGGGAGCACCAGCGTAACGTTACAATTCGATTTGAACCGCGACATTAACGCCGCGGCGCGTGACGTGCAGGCCGCCATCAACGCTGCCCGCGGCTACTTGCCCACCAACCTTCCCAACAACCCTACCTACCGAAAAGTGAATCCGGCCGATTCGCCGATTTTCATCCTGGCACTGACTTCCAACGTGCTGAGCAAAAGCCAGATGTACGATGCCGCCTCGTCGATTCTGGCGCAGAAGCTTTCGCAGGTGAGCGGAGTGGGCCAGGTGATCGTGGGCGGAGGGGCGCTGCCGGGCGTTCGGATCGAGCTAAATCCGACCGCCCTGAACAAATATGGCATCGGCCTCGAGAAGGTCGGGAGTGTGTTAAGCGGAGCCAATGCCAACACACCGAAAGGACACTTTTCCGACGGTCACCGCATGATTGAAGTGGGCGCCAACGATCAGCTCTTCCGTGCCGTTGATTACATGCCGTTAATCGTGGCTTACCGGAACGGATCGGCAGTGCGGATCTCCGATATCGGCCTAGCCCGGGATGCCCCGGAAGACGTTCGTCAGTCGGGCTATTCGAACGGCAAGCCCTCCGTTCTGATCATCATCTTCCGCCAACCCAATGCCAACATCATCGATACGGTGGATGGTATTCGCGCGGCGCTTCCCCAGCTTAAGGCTGCCATTCCGCAATCCATCGATTGGGTCGTGGCCATGGATCAAACCCTGACCATCCGCTCCTCTGTGAGCAATGTCGAGCAAACGTTGATCATCTCGGTGATTCTGGTGATTTTGGTCGTCTTCCTTTTTCTGCGGAACGTGCGGACCACCTTCATTCCCAGCATCGTCGTTCCTGTATCGCTGATTGGAACGTTCGGTGTGATGTACCTGTTGGACTACAGCCTGGACAATCTGTCGTTGATGGCGCTCTGCATCTCCACGGGCTTTGTCGTGGACGACGCCATCGTGGTGATTGAGAACATCTCGCGCTATCTCGAAAAGGGAATGCATCCGTTTCAGGCCGCAATGGTGGGGGCTAAGGAGATCGGCTCTACCGTGCTGACCATCAGTATTTCGCTGGTGGCGGTGTTCATCCCTTTGCTGTTGATGGGAGGCATCGTCTGCCGTTTGTTTCGCGAGTTCGCGGTAACGCTCTCCGTGGCGATCATGGTCTCGATGGTGGTTTCACTCACCGCGACGCCCACCATGTGCGCTCACCTGTTGAAAGAGCATCAGTCGCATGGCCGACTGTACCGGACCAGCGAGCAGGGCTTCAACTGGGTCGTGAAGGCGTATGGCAGAACTCTGTCCACGGTGCTGCGCTTTCCGGCGATTACGCTGGCCGTACTGCTGGCCACGGTTGGGCTCAACGTTTACCTGTACACTTATGTGCCCAAGGGGTTCTTTCCGCAGCAGGATAACGGACGGATGATGGGCGCGATTCAAGCCGACCAGGATACCTCGTTTCAAGCCATGGACGGGACTTTGAAGCAAATGATCAAAATGATCGTCGCGGATCCGGCCATTGATACCGTTGAAGGATTTACGGGCGGCGGAAACACGGCAAGGATGTTCATCTCTCTCAAGCCCCCCGGGGAAAGAGCCGCCAGTAATGCGCCCGAGGCACAAAGAAACATCACGGCAGACCAGATCATCGCCCGGCTGCGGCCCAAGCTGGGCCGGGTGCCGGGCGCCACGCTTTATATGCAAGCGGCGCAAGACGTACGCGTCGGGGGACGGTTTGCCAACGCCCAATATCAGTACACGATGCGCGGCGACAACCTGCAAGACCTGGATAACTATGCTCCCCGCATGCTCCAACAGTTGCGAGGCATCCCCCTCATCGCCGACGTGAGCAGCGACCAGCAGGACCTTGGGCTGCAAGCCTGGGTGCAGTACGATCGCGCCACGGCGGCGCGGTTCGGAATCTCGCCGCAGCTCATTGACAATACGCTCTATGACGCTTTCGGGCAGCGCCAGATCTCCACGATGTACACCGCGCTGAATCAATATCACGTGGTCATGGAGGTGGCGCCCGAATACTGGCAGAATCCGCTGTTCTTGCGCCAGATTTACGTGACGTCGCCGGCCGGAAATCAGGTTCCCTTGAGCGCCATCGCCAGTGACGCTTCCATCACCGCGCCGCTGGCGGTGAACCACCAAGGCCTCTTTCCGTCCGTAACAATCTCATTTAACCTCCGGCCAGGGGTGGCACTGGGAGATGCCGTGGATGTCATTAATGCTTCTGCCGCCAAGATTGGTCTGCCCGCAACGATCCATACGGGTTTTGCCGGGACCGCGCAAGCCTATCAGGATTCGCTTGGCAGCGAACCGCTTCTGATCGCGGCAGCGCTGGTGGCGGTTTACCTCGTGCTCGGCATCCTTTACGAAAGCTATGTACATCCCGTTACCATCCTTTCCACTCTTCCCTCGGCCGGTGTCGGTGCGCTGCTGGCGCTGCTGCTCACCCACACTGATCTAAGCGTCATCGCCATCATCGGAATCATCCTGTTGATCGGGCTGGTGAAGAAGAACGGCATCCTGATGGTCGACTTTGCCATTTCCGCGGAGCGGAACGAAGGCAAGAATTCACGCGACGCCATCTACGAAGCATGCTTGTTGCGGTTCCGGCCGATCCTGATGACGACGATGGCCGCGATGTTGGGTGCTGTGCCGCTCGCCCTCGGTACCGGCACAGGATCGGAGTTGCGCCGCCCGCTGGGAATCGCCATCATCGGCGGGCTGATCGTAAGCCAGTTGCTGACGTTGTACACAACTCCCGTGGTGTACCTCTATTTTGACCGGTTGCAGAATTGGCGGCACCGGGCACAGGTGACAATTCCCGCGACCGACTTGCCCTTAGCCCCGGAGATCTAAATTCAGAAGGTAGAAGGAAGTAAGCGGTAGGCAGAGAGCAGAAAGCAGAAAGCGGTAGGCAGAATGCAGAAAGCAGAAAGGGGTAGATTGATGGACGGAAGGGAAGTACGAAGGCAAATGGCAAAAGGCAAAAGGCAAGAGTCAAAACCCAGGACGCGCGCACTTTTGAATTCAGCGTTTTGCGCTTTGCCATTTGACTTTTCTCTCTGCCTACTGCTTATGGTCTCCTGCTTACTGCTTCCTTCTTGCATGGTGGGCCCCAATTACCGCCGCCCACCTGCCGCCGCGCCACCGACTTACAAGGAACTCCCGCCCGCGGGCTCTCCCCAGGCTTCGGAGTGGGCGCCCGCGCAGCCCAACGACGCCATGGCCCGCGGCAAGTGGTGGGAAATCTATAACGACCCGGAGCTCAACGCGCTGGAAGAACAGGTGAGTGTCTCCAACCAGAATCTCATCGCGGCAGAGGCGCAATTCCGCGAGGCTAAATTCGCCGTCCGGATTGCGCGTTCAAACCTGTACCCCACCGTTTCCGGCGCTCCTTCCATTGTGAACTCGCGAGTGACGGGCACCAATAGTGGAAACGCTTATACCACCTATGAACTTCCGGTGGACGTGTCGTATCAAGCCGACATTTGGGGAAGTATCCGGCGCAGCATCGTTGCAAGCGCCGAGGCCGCGCAAGCGAGTGATGCCCAACTGGAAAATGCGCGACTGTCTTACCAAGCCGAACTGGCGCAGGATTACTTTGAGTTGCGCGGAACCGACGGCGAAAAAGAATTGCTCGACACTACCGTGAAGTCCTATCAGGATTACCTCAAGCTCACCCAAGAAAGGTTTGATAGTGGGGTGGCATCGGGGTCCGACGTTGCTCAGGCGCAGACTCAACTGGAGACCGCGCGGGCTCAGATGATCGATTTTGATGTAGCGCGCACACAGTACGAGCACGCCATTGCCGTGCTGGCGGGCAAGGCCCCCGCGGATCTTTCTATCTCCGCAGGTGGCATCAAGATCACGCCGCCACCCGTGCCGGTAGGAATACCCTCCAACCTTCTGGAACGCCGCCCCGATATCGCCGCCGCAGAACGGCAGATGGCCCAGGCCAACGAGCAGATCGGCATTGCCCAGTCCGCCTATTACCCAACCCTGACCCTCGCCACCGGCAGCGGAGTAGGCCTTGGAAGTGCGGATTTCCTGAAGTGGTTCTCCTGGCCAAGCCGTTTCTTCTCCGTGGGGCCGCAGTTGGCGGAAACCCTCTTTGATGCCGGGAGGCGCCACGCGACGGTAAATCAGTCACAGGCGGCCTATGACGCCACGGTGGCGAATTATCGCCAAACTGTGCTCACCGCCTTCCAGCAAGTCGAGGATTCCCTGGCGGCGTTGCGCGTACTTGAGAACGAAGCGAAAGCCGAGGACGATGCCGTGCAAGCTGCCCAGAATTCACTGGATATTTCCACCTACCAATACAAGGCGGGCGTCGTCAACTACCTTACCGTCATCACCGAGCAAGCCATCCTTTTGCAAGACCAGGAGCAAGCCCTAAACATTCTGACTCGCCGCATGAGCTCGAGCGTCCTTCTGATTGAAGCGCTGGGCGGCGGTTGGAACTCCTCGAAACTTCCCACGGTAAACGACGTGAAGGCTGGCAAGTAGAGCCTCATAGGCCTCTACCGGACCAGGTTCGCGTAAAGCCGGAAAGCGAGGGCGGCCATGGCCAAAGTGGCCGCCAGCAGCGCGACGAAATCAAATCCCAATTTTGCGGGCCTCAGAGGGCTTCCAGGCACGGTGAAAAATCCTGGCAAAAATGGGGTTGTTTCATTACCGAGTTTGTTTCATGCTTGGGGCCATGAACACGCCGAAAAATGATCACCTGCGAATTCCGTTGATTGCCGCCCTCGCGGCGTTTGGATTGCATCTGGTGGGGAACCCCCACTATGGATTCTTCCGTGACGAACTCTATCTCATCATTTGTGGGCAGCGTCCGGGGTGGGGCTACGTTGACCAGCCTCCCGTAACGCCGCTTCTCGCCGCCGGATCGCAGTTGTTCGGCCACTCGCTTGCGCTCTTGCGCGCGGTCCCCGCATTCTTTGCCGCCGCGGCCGTTTACGTAACGTGTTTGCTCGCCGTGGAATTGGGGGGAGGAGCTTTTGCCCAGGTTCTCGCCGCGCTCGTGGTTTTTTTCGCCCCCGTCCTCATGAACTTCGGGATGAAAGTCTCCCCTGATGTGGTCGGGCTGTGGCTTTGGCCGCTGACTGCCCTTTACATACTCCGCCTGGCGAAAGGGGCCGATCCTCGCGGGTGGCTGGTGGTGGGGGCCGCCGTTGGCATCTGCCTTGAGAGCAAATACACCGTGGTGTTCTTCGTTGGCGCGTTGCTGCTTGCCTTGCTCCTTACACCTGAACGGAGGATTCTCTTTTCCCGCTGGTTCCTGGCGGGCTGCGCGGTTTGCGGGGTGATCGCTTTGCCGAACTTCCTTTGGCAGGTCTATAACGGGTTTCCCACCCTCGAGTTCCTGCGCAACGCTGAGCATGGGAAGAACATGATCGTCGGACCTGCGCAATACCTGTTTCAGCAACTCCTCATTACTAACGTATTTCTTTCCCTGGTATGGATTGCCGGCTTGGTTTGGCTGCTGTGGAACGCCCGATGGCGTTTCCTGGGTTACACGTACATCATCCTGATTGCTATCATGATCGTGCTGCATGGTAAACACTACTACCCCGCCAATGTGTACCCGTATCTAACGGCGGCGGGCGGTGTGGCCATCGAAGCCTGGACGAATCGACGGAAGGCGCTCCGGCCGATTCTGGCCACCGCGGCGATTGTGTTGGGTCTCGTTTTCGTCCCCTTCGCAATGCCCATATTGCCGGAAGAACAGGCAGCCTCATACACGAACTGGCTTTTTCGCACTATGCACCTTTCGCGCCAAGCCGTCGCCACCGAGCACCATGAACTGCCCACCCTTCCCAGCGATTGGGCCGATATGCATGGCTGGCCCGAACTCGCCGCGACCGTCGCGAAAGTCTATCAGTCCCTGCCGCCGGGTGATCGCGCCCAGGCGGCCATTGCGGCCAACAACTACGGAGAAGCTGCGGCCATCGATTTCTTCGGGCGCCAGTATGGATTGCCTCCTGCGGTGAGCGGCCACAATCAGTATTTCCTCTGGGGAACGCATGGCTACAGCGGTAACGTCGTCATCGATGTGGCGGGTGACTGCGGCGCCAGCGAGCATTTGTTCCAGTCCAGCGAGCGCGCGGCGACTTTTACATCGCCCTGGGTCCAACCGTTCGAAAACAATATTCCTATCATGGTTTGCCGTGGCATCCAGCGGCCCCTACCGGAGTTGTGGCCAAGTGTTAAGTCGTCCTGGTAGGAAGAATCCCTCCCTGGATCTGCGGAGGAAAGCGGGATAAGGCCCTTCGTGTTGCGTCGCCCGCCTGTCGAAACACGCCTTATTCCCAACCGTTTTCAGCGAGCCCTGTGGCGGGCAAACGCAACGATGACCGGCGCCCGTCCCCCCTGATCAGGACTTCGTTCTTGGCCACTTGGATGTCGCGCAACCCTCCAAAATCCTCCGAGACTTGGGCGAGAAAGCTGAAGTAGCGGGCAGTCTTTTTCCCCTTCGCTGGAACGATGGAAAAAGTTGGGGTGTCGAACAGGGGCGACACTGCGAACGCATCCCGCCGCATTACCGGGAAAGGGGTAGAACCGAACTCGAGCCCGCGCGTTTGGCAGCACCCATTCCAAGGCGCCACTGTCCGTGCCTGGTTCTCTTCCCAAATGGCCACCCAGGGAAAATCGCTGTGCCGGAAGCAATAGCCGAAAAGCAGGCGGTGCGGCAGGTTCAGGGCGGCAACGTACTGCACCTGCCGGCGTGGATTCAGCATTACCGACGCGATGAATCCCAGTCCCTGGCGCGCGAAGGGCCGCGCCAGGTCAACGCTTCCGCCCGTCGGCGACGGCGCAAAGGGCCAATGAAAGTTGCGCCCGGAGGCGAGCAACTCATTGCCGCCATAGCCGCCCGCACCGGTTCTTCCCCGGGTGGCGGTGATCGAGATGCGGCTGGTTTCGTTCCCTAAAAAGGGCGGGCCGAGGGTGACGTGTTGAGTCCAATGGAAGAAGTGGTCGGCTTTCCTCTCGTTCGACACGGTCTCGGCAAAATAGGCCACGGACTCGCCGCGCCGCAGGCGGAGCTCGCGGCTGAAGTGCAGGCCCGCCACTGGCAGGCCCACCGCGACGGTGAGGTTGACCTCTTCTGAAGTCGCTCGTAGCCGGGTCTTTTCCCAGCGCGCCGAAGGCGCTTCACCGTGCGTTGAGAGGCCCTGCGCGGCCTCCTCCTCCGACGGCGGGCCGAAATAGTCCAGGCAAATATTGTGCCCGGCGATCCCCGAAAGCAGCTTCCCTTCATGCAACGAGCCGTATTCCGCGGCGTGCTTATCCGCTCGATATTTGTAGGGCTCAATCGACTTCCAAGGTGGAACCCACAGGGGATTAATGACGGGCAATCCGGTTTCAGCCAGGAATTGAAATTCCGCAATGTGGCCGCCCCCGGGCAGGGTCACCATTCGCACAAGGTCATTCTGAAGCGTGTAGGCCTCACGTCCGTTCCATCTCGTTTTCAAGCATTCAAGTCGTGTGGTCATCAAAGTGGTTTCCTTTTCGCCATCGGCAGGCTGCTCGCCTTGTTCCGCGGGAGATCATACCTCACTGTTCGTGCAACATCCTACTTCTTCCCGCCGCAGAAATGAAGTGGCATCACAACTAAAAGAGAATCGAGAGCACGTCGCCGTTAGCGGGAAGAACTCAGCATCCTGCCCGGCCCGGAGATCGATCCCGGCTCTCACTCGTACCGCAGGGCAATGAGCGGGTCGACCTTCATGGCGCGGCGCGCGGGCAGGTAGCTAGCCAGCAGTGCGACGCACGTCAAAATCACGGCGACTGCGCTGAAGGTCACGGGATCGGTCGTGCTGACGCCGAAGAGCAGGCTGGTCATCACGCGGGACAGCGCCAGTCCGCCGATCAATCCGCCGGCGATGCCGAGAGCAGCCAGTTCCATGGCCTGGCGCAACACCCAACCGAGAATGTTGCCCGGTTGCGCTCCCAGAGCCACGCGCACGCCGAGATCGTGTGTGCCTTGCGAGACCAGGTAGGACATGACGCCGTAGACTCCCACCGCGGCGAGCAGCAGCGCGAAGACGGCGAAGGCGCCCAGCATCGTCGCGGCAAATCGCTGGCGGGCCAGCGAATCGTACAGCCGGTCCCGCATGGTGCGGACGTTGTAAACCAGGACATTCGGATCAACGGCGTGAATCTCCTGCGTGATGGCGCGGGTCAGCGCGGCGGGACGCTCCCCCGCCTTCTGCCCTCCGGTCCACCCTTGGATTCTGCCTCTCCGTGCCATTCGCAACTCACCGAGGCTGATCTGTATTTTCAATAACTACATTTGTTATCATCAACATCACGGGGTACGCGCCGTAACTAGCTTATTTTTCATCAACATCACGGGGTGCCAGTTTTTGTCTCCATTGTTTTCAATAACATCGCGGGTTAATCCTTCATTTTTGATATGCTCTTTTTTGCTGCACCCTGGAAGTTGATAATTCGCTAACTTATTTGATATCAATGGCATCGATTCTTTGAAGATTTCCATGATTCACAGCTAACTCTTTTTATTTCTAGTACATCTCGGGGTACCGGCGGCGTTCTAACGTCGCCCTTGTGCCATGGCCGTCCCGGACATGACTCCTTCACGGGCAGGATGCCCGTGGCACGGAACATCGCGCCCACTTCGTCTCGATCACCGCCGAATTACTGCATCTTTGGCCGACAAACCTGTACGGTTCGTGTAAAGTCGCTCTCAATTCGTGCATTTTGGTGGAGAAAGGTGTGCTTTTCGCCGGACATTTTGTCATGCCCTCTTTTGTTTTCATATACATCCCCGGAGGTTCCTTCATTTTTAACATCTCTTTGGGTCCGGTGCTGTTTCGGATCTCGAACAGTTCTGCCTGGGCCGCGACAGCGAGGAAGTTCGCAAATCGGCAATCGACAATCGGCAGTCGCAAATGCGCCCACGGCCGGCACCCCTGTCCCCGGCGTAAGCCCCAGACTCCTGCCCGAGGGACCCTGACACCGTAATTCTGCTCTGGCGACTTCGCTGCTTGGATGGTCTGCGCTTCGAAAAGATGGGAGGCTTGCACAAATCCATAACGGACCCCACAGTAACACCCGGTTATTGTATCATGCGATACTAAAAAGTCAAGAGAAATCTACCAGTGCCAGAGGCTACAAAATGTCGCTGCCGGAAAACGTCCGTAGCGCGGGCGTCTCGCCCGCTGGGGCGTGGGCATCCTGCCCGCGCGCTGGCGGGAGCGGGACGCTCCCGCGACAGCGGGCAGGATGCCCGCGCTACGAACCGCGCTACGCACCCAATCGATTGACAATGCCTTGAGATGGGCAGATGATCATTCCAGGTGACACTGGGGTCCGGTCAACGGAGGGATGAATCCATGAAGCCCGTAATCATTCTGACCCTGCTGGCCATGCTGGCTCTGCCATTGATAGCTGACGCACCGAAGGGTACTGTGCCCAGGAGCGCGGCCGATAAGTACGCGACGCATGCCGAGGCCGACGGTGCTGCGTTGGGCGCTACGCTCCTTACCTCCAAGGAAGTCCACAAAGCCTTTACCACCGATCTCAACCGCTGCTGCCGAGTGGTGGAGGTTGCCCTCTATCCCGCCAAAGGAAAGTCGGTCGATGTTTCCCCCGGCGAGTTCGTTCTCCGCCTGGCTGGTACCGACACTGCCGTCAAAGCTTCCACCGCGGTGGTGCTCGCGGCGCAGTTGCAGGAAAAGAATAGGAATGATACCGCCAACACTGGCGTTACCACGGTTGGAGAGGTCCACGTGGGATACGAGTCGGGCATCGATCCGATCACGGGACAGCGGGTGCACGGTGTTGAAACGGGAGGCGGCGTGGGGGTCGGGGTAGGCAACTCGCAACCGGGACAACGACCGGCCTCAACGGATCGCGACCGCTATGTGATGGAAATGGAATTGAATGAGAAGGCTCTTCCTGATGATACGGTGTCGGCTCCCGTCGCCGGCTATCTCTATTTTTCTCTCTCCAAGGAAAACAGAAAGGCAAGTTACCAACTGGAGTATATCCTGAACGGCCAGAAGATTTCACTCAAGTTGGACTAATTCCACACAACCACCTACACCGATTGGCCTTCGTCGTCGCCGGTTTCGGCCGTGACCTCGTCGAGATCATCCGCCGTCAGGGGGGTAATGGAAGATTTACTTCCCCGGCGCATGGCCACAATACCGGTGCGCACCATTTCCAATACGCCAAAGGGGCGCAGCACTTCCACCAGGCGATCGATTTTCTCCTCGGCGCCGGTGATTTCGATGACCAGTGATTCCGGCGACACATCGACCACGCGCGCCCGGAAGACGTTCACCAACTGGAGCACATGGGAGCGCTCCTCGTGCTGAGCGGCCACCTTGATCATGGCCAGGTCGCGGGTGATCGCCGGCTCATCGGTGATGTCTTCCACCAGGAGGGTGTTCACCAACTTGTAAAGGCTCGCTTCAATTCGGCGCGCCTGGTCCTGGTCTGCCTCAACAGTAATGGTCATGCGTGAGACTTCCGGCTTTTCCGTGCGCCCCACCGTGAGCGAGTCAATGTTGAAGGCGCGCCGGCGGAACAGCGACGCAACCCGCGTGAGGACGCCAGGCTTGTTTTCGACATGCACTACAAATGTTTTCAGCATAGTAACCGTGCGCAACCTAAAATTGAAGATTCAAAATTCAAGATTCAAAATCGAAAAACAAAAAGGCTCCAATCCAAAATCCAAAATCCAAAATCGAGGATTCAAAATCCTATTCATCCTCGGCGGTCTCAACCAGCGGGTTGGGGCGGCGAATCATTTCGTGCAGCGCGGCTCCGGCGGCCACCATGGGATAGACCGTATCTTCCTGCTCGACCTGGAAATCAATCAGCATCGGTCCCTCTTGCCGGCGCGCCGATTGCACTGCGGGCACCACTTGCGAGCGCTGGGTTACAACGGCGCTGCGGATTCCATACGCGTCCGCCAGCTTGGCAAAATTGGGGCTCAACAGCGGAGTGGATTCGTAGTTGCGGTCGTAGAAGAACTCCTGCCACTGCCGCACCATTCCCAGGTAGCCGTTGTTGATGATGGCGATGTGGATTTTCAGGTTCTCCTGCACCAGGGTGGCGAGTTCGGCCATGGTCATTTGAAAGCCGCCGTCGCCAACGACCACCCACACTTCCGCCTCGGGGCGCGCCACCTTGACCCCGATGGCGGCGGGCAGCGCGAATCCCATCGTCCCCAGGCCGCCGGAAGTGATCAGCGAAAAGGGCGCTTCATGCTTGAAGTATTGCGCTTCCCACATCTGATGCTGGCCGACGTCGGTAACCACCACAGTCTCGGCGCCTCGCGTTTCCTGCCACAAGTCGTTAATGACGTGCGCCGCGTAAAGGTGCCCGCTGTCGGGGAGGTTCTGAATGTCCCGCACCGCAGCATCGCCTTTCAGTCCGTCGATGTAACCGCGCCATTCACTACAGTCGGTGGGCTGGAGGCGGGGCAGTAGTTCGCGCAGGACTCCGCGCAGATCGCCGATGAGAGCCACATCCACTTTTACGTTCTTGTTAATTTCCGTGGGATCGATCTCCACTTGGATTTTTTTCGCCTTGAGGGCGTAGGTCTTCAGGTTGCCGGTGACGCGGTCGTCAAAACGCATGCCCAGGGCGATCAGCAAGTCGGCATCCTGAATGGTGTGGTTCACCCAAGCCTCGCCGTGCATTCCCATCATGCCGAGATTCAGCGGGTGGGATGCGGGGAAGGCGCCGAGGCCGAGCAGGGTCAGCGTGACGGGAATTCCCGTGCGATCGACCAACTCGCGGACCTCGGCCATGGCGCCGGAAAGCAGAATGCCGTGCCCGGCGAGGATCACGGGCCGCTTCGCTTCCTGAATCAGCTTGAGGGCCTTGGAATAATCTTCCGAAGTGGGCGATAGATCGGGCCGATAGCCCGGCAATTGGGGTTTCGCCGCTTCCCAATCAAATTCGCAGGAGGACTGCTGGGCGTCCTTGGTGATGTCCACCAGGACGGGGCCGGGACGCCCGGACGCAGCCACATAAAAGGCTTCACGAAGCGTGCGCGCGATTTCGTTCGCATGGGTCACAAGATAGTTGTGCTTGGTGATGGGCAGGGTCACGCCGGTGATGTCCGTCTCCTGAAAGGCGTCGGAGCCAATCAGCTTGCTGCCCACTTGGCCAGTGATGCAGACCACCGGGGAAGAGTCCATCATGGCGGTGGCAATGCCCGTAACCATGTTGGTGGCGCCCGGGCCGGAGGTTGCCACGGCCACTCCAACGCGGCCGCTGGCGCGCGCGTAGCCGTCGGCCATGTGGGTTGCGCCCTGCTCGTGCCGTACCAGCACGTGGTGGATGTTGCTATGCTTCAGCGCATCATAGGCAGGAAGAATCGCCCCGCCCGGATAGCCGAAGACGTGCTTCACGCCTTCCCGCTCCAGGCATTCCCAAAGGATTTGCGCTCCCGTCTTGACCATGTTTCCCACTTCCTCTCCCGCTGTATGGCTTTTGTTGCGTGCGCCAAGCCCTAGCATTCATTGTACAATAGGCGGGCTCCACATAGGGTGCTTCATGTTGGAATTGTGGCACAGCCATTCAATTCAGGGTCAATTCTACGAGGAGGGAAGCGGAACCGCTCGAACGTTGCAGCCGACCGCCCTAAGCGTGCAGGAGTGCGCTCGAAGGGCACAGGAAGGATCTCGATGATTCGCCGCTTTTTCAGATCACTCATGCTTCTGGGATTATTTTCGGGCAATGGACTGTTTGGCCAAACACCGCAGCCGCCGGTTGCGCCGGTCATTGAGCATCGCGAGACGCGACACGGGGCCACGGTCGTCGACAACTATTTCTGGCTTCGTGAGAAGTCGAATCCGGATGTTATCAAGTACCTCGAAGCGGAGAACGCTTATACCGAGGCAATGACCAAGGACCTGAAACCGTTCCAGGCCGCGCTCTATAACGAGATGTTGGGACACATCAAACAAACCGATTTGAGCGTACCTGCACGGCGCGGCGACTACTACTATTACTCGCGCACGGAGGAAGGCAAACAGTATCCGATCCAGTGCCGCAAGAAAGGCAGTCTGGATGCGAAGGAAGAAGTGCTGCTTGACCTGAACGAGCTAGGGAAGGGGAGGAAGTTCGTCGGGCTCGGGGCCTTCGTCGTGAGCGACGATCAGAATCTGCTTGCCTATACGATCGACTACGTGGGTTACCGCCAGTTTAGTCTTGAAGTCAAGGACCTGCGGTCAGGCGCCACGCTTCCGAATACGATCGAACGCGTCGACAGCGTAGCCTGGGCTGCCGACAATCGGACCCTGTTTTTGACTACCGAGGACGCGGTAACAAAGCGCGCGAACCGCGCGTGGCGGCATACGCTGGGCCAGAAGGAATTCGAACCTGTTTATGAAGAAAAGGACGAAATCTTCAGGATCGGCGTGGACAAGACCCGGGACAAGAAATACTTGTTGCTGGCGGCCGAAAGCACCGACACCACGGAGTTTCGCTACCTTCGGGCCGACCAGCCGGGCTCCGACTTCACCGTTTTCCTCCCGCGCGAATTGCACCACCGCTATTTCCTCGATCACCGCGAGAATCTTTTCTACATTCGCAGTGACAAGGGGGCGAAGAATTACCAGGTTTTCACCGCGCCCGAGAATGATCCCCAACCAAACAACTGGAAGATCTTCATCCCTTACGACAAAGATGTTCTTATCGACGGCATCGATTTGTTTCGGGATTTTGCGGTCTCGGTCGAGAAGTCGCAGGCGCTCAATCGCATGCGCATCTTCGACTTCAAGTCGGAGAAGTGGAGCGCGATCCCCTTTCCTGAATCGGTATACGCGGCATTTCCCGGCAACACACCCGACTATGACTCCAAAACGTATCGCTACAGCTACCAGAGCATGATAACGCCCTCGAGCGTCTTTGATTACGATACCCAGACCGGCAAGTCGACCCTTCTGAAGCAACAGGAAGTGCCGGGCGGCTATGATCCATCTCAGTATGATTCGGAACGCCAGTGGGTGACGGCGCGGGACGGCGTCAAGGTGCCGCTTTCGATCGTCTATAAGAAGGGTTTCAAGCGCGACGGCACGGGACCGCTCTTTCTGTACGCCTACGGTTCTTATGGATTTGGCGTGCCCGCCACCTTTTCGAGCTCGCGGCTTGTCTTGCTCGACCGCGGCGTGGCCTTCGTGATCGCTCACATCCGCGGCGGCAACGACATGGGTGAGCAGTGGCGCGACGACGGCAGGCTGATGAACAAGAAGAACACATTTAACGACTTCATCGATTCCGCCGAGTACCTCATCCAAGAGAAGTGGACCTCCAAAGATCGCCTTTTGATAGAAGGTGGCAGCGCCGGGGGACTGCTAATGGGCGCGGTGGTCAACATGCGCCCGGACCTGTTCCGAGCTGTCCATCTGGCCGTGCCTTTCCTCGATGTCATGAATGACATGATGGACCCGTCACTACCGCTCACGACGACCGACTACCCGGAGTGGGGCAATCCAAACGACAAGGCGGCTTACGATTACATTCTTTCGTATAGTCCTTACGACAACCTGCACCAAGCGGCGTATCCGCCAATGCTGCTCACGGAAAGCCTGCATGATAGCCAAGTCGCTTACTGGGAGTCGGCGAAGTTCGTCGCCAAGGCGCGCACGCTGAAGACGGACAATAATCCGATCCTGCTGAAGATGAAAATGGATCCCGCCGGCCACGGCGGCGCCTCGGGGCGTTATGATCAACTGAAGGATCATGCCTTCGAATACGCCTGGCTGCTTAGCCAAGTTGGCATTACAAAATAGGCCGACCGCGCTTTGGGTTGCAATTGATCCCTTGTACTGGAGAAGGACCAATGACCAGACTTCATCGACCTACAAGAAGGCAGTTTGTTTCCGCGGCTGCGGCGGCAGCGGGAGCCGCTCTTATGCCCAGCGCCGTTTTGGCGAGTCCTGGTCAGGATGCCGGCGCAGTTGCGCCCGCCAATATCCCGAAGCCAGTGAGCCGGGAAAGGATCCTCTGGAAGGTCGAGCCCTTCCCCTTGCGGCAAGTCCGCTTGCGCAAAGGCCCATTTCTGGATGCTTTGGAGGCGGACCAGCGCTACCTGCACTTGCTCCCCTCCGAACGTCTTCTTCACACCTTTCGCTTGAACGCCGGACTTTCTTCTTCGGCCCAACCCTTGGGAGGGTGGGAGAAGCCCGATTGCGAATTGCGAGGTCATTTTGCTGGAGGCCACTACTTGTCGGCTTGCGCTTTGATGTACTCGAGCGCCGGCGATCAAGAGCTGAAGGAAAAGGCTGATGGGTTGGTCGCGCAGCTTGCAGATTGCCAGAAGGCCCACCGGGACGGTTACGTCAGCGCATTTCCGGAAGAGTTTTTCGACCGGCTGCGCGAGGGGCGTCAGGTCTGGGCTCCCTTTTACACTTATCACAAAATCATGGCAGGCCTTCTGGACATGTATGTTCACTGCGGAAACGATCAGGCGCTGGCGGTGGCCGAAGGCATGGCGGGATGGGTCGACCATTGGCAGGAAAGCATCAGTGACGAGCACATGCAACGAATCCTACAAACTTAATTCGGCGGAATGAACGAAGGGCTGGGGAACCTCTACGCCTTGACCGGAAAACGCCAATACCTGGACCTGGCTGAGCGATTCGAAAAAAGTATGTTTCTTGACCCCCTGGCGGGGCATCGCGATGAGTTGAAGGGAATTCATGCAAACACCCATATTCCTCAGGTGATCGGCGCGGCCCGGCGCTATGAACTCACTGGCGAAAGTCGCTATCACGAAATCGCGGCCTTCTTCCTGCGAACGGTCACGACCGATCGGATCTATTGCACCGGCGGCACCAGCAACGACGAATACTGGCAAACGCCCCCGGGAAACCTATCGACCGAGTTGGGAAAAGTCACCGAAGAGTGCTGCTGTGGCTACAACATGCTCAAGCTGGCGCGCCACATCTACGGATGGACGGCGGACCCGCGCGTGATCGACTACTACGAGAGGGCGCTTTTCAACAGCCGATTGGGGACGCAAGATCTCGAAGGGGGCGGGATGAGCTATTTTCTTCCCCTCGGTTCAGGATATTGGAAATATTTCAATTCGACCTATAACTCATTTTGGTGTTGCACAGGGACGGGTGTCGAGGAATATGCCAAGACCGCCGACACTATTTACTTTCACGATGAGCACAGCATATTCGTCAATCTCTTTATCGCCTCCGAGGTGGATTGGCCGGAAAAGAGCCTGCGGCTGGAACAACAAACCAATTTCCCCGAGGAAGAGGGGACGTCCCTGGTGTTTCACACCGAGCGGCCCATTGACCTGGCGCTCAACATCAGAATCCCCGGGTGGGCCACGAGCGGTGGCACGATTAAATTGAATGGAACAGCTCTGCCGGCGTTCTCAAGTCCGGGCAGCTACTTAACCCTGACCCGAACTTGGAAGGAAGGCGACCGGGTGGAGGTCCGCCTGCCCATGAGCCTCCGAATCGAGGTCTTACCGGGCGACAATACCCGGCAGGCTGCGATGTATGGCCCACTGGTTCTGGCGGGGCGACTGGGTCGGGAGGGGCTGACGAAGCCAATGTTCTACCCGGAATACGCAACCGTCCCGCACGGTGACGCGATTCCTGTTCCCGCGATCGCGACTAGCTCCAAGGATCCTCTCGGCTGGCTGAAACCTGTCGCCGACCAGCCGTTGACCTTCCAAACTGTGGGACAGGAAAAGCAAATCAGTCTGATCCCGCTCTACAGATTGTTCGGGGAGCGGTACGCGGTGTATTGGAAAACGACATCGGCGGTCGCTTAGCTTTAAAGGAAGGGGATGGGCTGCATGAATTGGCTTCTTTCCGTACTGGTGGCAGTTTCGTGCGTGATGGCCATCGTGGCCCAGACGCCGAACGGAGATTCCACGGCCGCGCGCCCGGAGCGCTTGAAGACCGCGCTCCAGGATGAGTGGGAACACACAATGCGCGCTTACCCCGAGTTTGCCACAGCGGTGGGCGACAATCGGTATAACGATCGGCTCGGCGATAACTCGCCGGAATTTTACGCAGCGGAGGTCGAGCACGCTCGGCACGCGCGCCAGACTTTCGAGTCGATTGACACCACCGGGTTTCCGGAGCAGGAGCGATTGAGCCGCGATTTGATGATTCGCAGCCTGCGCGAACAGATCGAAGGCGCGCGGTTCAAGGACTGGGAAATGCCGGTTGACCAGATGAATGGACTGCAAGTGGGGATGGCCAGCTTGCCCTCGGGTACAACTTTCCGCACCGTGAAAGACTATAAGGATTACATTTCGCGCTTACACCAGATCCCTCGCGTGTTCGAGCAGGCCACTCAGAACATGCGGGCGGGACTGCGTGACCATCTGATGCAGCCTCGGTACCTTTTGGAGAAGGCTACCCTCCAGGCGCAGGATATCGCCGGAAAGCCTGTGGAGAAGAGCCCCTTCACCCAGCCGGTGGACAAATTCCCAGCCGGTGTTTCTGAAGCGGAACAGAAGACCTTGCGTGAGGACGTGATGGCCGCGGTAAGGCATGAGGTGGCCCCAGCCTACGCGCGCCTGGCAGAATTCTTGCGAACTGAATACGCGCCGCACGGTCGCACTGAATATGGCATCTGGGTGCTGCCCGATGGCGACGCCCGCTATCGCTTCGACATCAAGCAAATGACCACCACGAATATGGGCCCGGAGGAAATTCACGAAATGGGGCTCAGGCAGGTGGCCGAGATCGAAGCCGAGATGCTGAAACTTGCTCGCCAACAAGGTTACAACGATTTGCCCAGTTTCAATGAACACATTCGAAAAGATCCGAAGCTCTATGGGAGCTCGGGTGAGCAGCTTTTGGGTTTGTACAAGCATTACACGGATCAAATGTACGCCAAGCTTCCGCAAATGTTTGGCCGCTTGCCCAAGAATAAACTGGTCGTGGTTCCCATGGAGGCATTTCGCGCGGCTAACGCCGTCCCCGCCGACTACTCGATCGGCGCCGGTGATGGCTCGCGCCCGGGGCGCATCAACGTGAACGAATACGACCCGAAGCATCGCCTGTTGCTGAACGTCGAGGCCATCGCTTATCATGAGGGCATTCCCGGCCACCATTTGCAATTTTCGATCGCCCAGGAGCAGACGGACCTGCCTCCCTTCCGCCGATTCTCTTCTTACAATGCTTACTCCGAGGGTTGGGCGTTCTATGCTGAGCGGCTGGGAAAAGAGGTGGGCTTCTATCAGGATCCCTACAGTGAATACGGGCGATTGGAAAATGAAATGTGGCGCTCCGTCCGCCTGGTGGTGGATACCGGTGTGCACGCGAAACACTGGTCGCGCCAGCAGATGGTGGACTTCTTCCGCCAACACACCGCGATGGACGAGCCAAATATCGAAACTGAGGTAGACCGTTACATTTCCTGGCCAGGGCAGGCCTTGGCCTATAAGCTTGGACAGATGAGAATTCTCGAGTTGCGCGCGCGCGCCCGGCAGCAACTGGGCGGCCGCTTCGACTTGCGCGCTTTCCACGACGCGCTGCTCGGCGATGGACCGTTGCCCTTGGATGTGCTGGAGGAGAACATGGACCGGTGGATTGCCGCGCAAAAGAGCGGGAGGTCGCACTAGCCGGAAGGCCTCTGCCTAAGGCGCGGCCAAACAAATCGCGCTTGCATACTCGAAACCGCCCCACCCTTCAGATCGGTGACGCACAATCTGCCGTCAGTGCGTAGCTCTCGGGGCCTTGCAAGTTTGATTTCTCTCCTCGGCGGCAGGTTGCTTTGCGCTTGTTCACAGTTACTCAAGGGACTTGTGAAAGCGCAGGATACTGATCGTCAGAAGGAAAACTGCAATACCTGCAAGGGCGGCAATCTCCGGCCAAAGCACGGCGAAACCAGACCCTTTCAAATAGACGCTGCGAAGAAGCACCATGATGTGCCGCAACGGGTTGGCGTAACTCATCTTTTGCAGCATCGGCGGCATGCTGGCGATGGGAGTGCCGAAGCCGGAAAGCGTGATCATCGGCATGTTGAAGAAGAAGGAAGCAATCATTGCTTGTTGTTGGGTCGCGGAGACCGTGGAAAGAAACAGCCCCAGACCCAGCGCGGCCAGGATGAAAGCTACCAGGCCCACGGCCAGAACCAACAAGTTTCCACGAAAGGGCACCCCGAACCAGAGGGTTCCCACAAGTGCGATGAGTGCGGCGTCCACGCACCCAACCAGAAAGAAGGGAATGGTCTTTCCCAGAATAAACTCCCATCGGCGAATGGGAGTGACCATGATCTGCTCGAGCGTTCCAATCTCACGCTCACGCACCACCGCGAAAGCGGTAAGCATCATGACCAGGATCAGCATGACATTGCCGATGACACCGGGAACGAAATACCATTGGCTTTCCAGCCCCTCATTGAACCACGGCCGAACTTCCAAGTTCACTTGCGGCAGCGACGATACTTGTTGCGGAACCGCCCGCTGCATACGGTCGATTTGGTAGTCGCGGCTGAACGCGGCGCCAATCTGGTTGATATAGCCGAGCGCCACGAGCGCGGTGTTAGAGTTGGAACAATCTACCAGCACCTGGACGGTGGCCCCCTGGCCGTTACGCAGGCGTTGGGCGAAGCCGGAATCGATTTCCATTGCCACCAGAGTATCGCCGCGGTCAAGGCCTTCGCGAAGCTCCGCGGAGCGACGTGCATAGGCATTCAGGTGAAAATAGCGGCTGGCGGAGAAGTGAGCCACGAGTTCGCGGCTCTCCTGCGTGTTGTCCATGTCGAGCACTGACAGCGTCACGTTTTTTACATCCAGTGTGGCCGCATACCCAAACACCAACATTTGAATGAGCGGAGGGCCAAAGAGCAGCCAGCGCATTTGCGGGGCCCGCAATGTCTGGATGAATTCTTTCTTCACCATGTGGCCGATGCGTCGGAATGCGGCTATAAGGTTCATTCCAACCTCTTTTGAAACGCGCGGGTGGCCCGGATGATCAGTAGCGTGGCAATAATTCCTAACGCGATGACATCGCCTGCCATAAGCCGCACCGGCGTACCTTTGAGAAAGACATTCCGCAGGATGGAAACGTAATAACGCGCCGGCAAGATGCGCGTGATCCACTGGACAGCCACAGGCATCTGATCGATGGGAAAGATGAAGCCGGAAAGCAGAAAGGTGGGCAACAGCGTCACCAGTAGCGCCATCTGGCTGGCCCCAAGTTGTGACTTGGACGAGACCGAAAATAAATACCCGACTGACAGCACGACAACTAAGAACAGCGCCGAGCAGGCGAACAGCACCGCCCAGCTACCCCGGAAGGGAACGTCAAACCACCAGACCGCCGCCCCGGCGCAGAGCGCTGTATCCATCATTCCGATGACAAAATAGGGAATCAGCTTGCCGGTTTGAATTTCCAGCTTGCGCACCGGTGTGGCGATGAGCTGCTCCATGGTGCCGCGCTCCCACTCCCGGGCGATGGTGAGTGAGGTCAGGAAAGCCCCCACGACGGCCATCACCATGGCCACCACACCCGGCACAATATTGGACATGCTTTCCAGGTCTTCATTGAACCAGGTTCGAGGCTGGAAGGTGACGTTGGGTGTTGCCGGGGGCATGCCGTTGTGCTGCTGCCATTGGACTTGAATGTCTTGGGAGTAGCCTTGGATGATGCTCAGTGCATACCCCATGCCGATGCTGGCCGTGTTACTATCGCTGGCATCAAGGAGCGCTTGGACCGGGGCCCGCCCGTGGGAGTGGAGATCTTCGGAAAACTGCGGCGGTACCACGACAGCCAGCGTGCAGACGCCGTGATCCATCTTCTCGATGACGTCACGATAGCTATCCCCCACATGAACAATCAAAAAATAGTCCGTGGCCTGGAAATGCTTCAGCAAATCCTGGCTGGTTTGCGTTGAGTCCTGGTCGTACACGCAGAGGGGAATGTGTTTGATGTCCAGGTTCACGCCGTAGCCGTAAATGATCAGTTGCACAATGGGCATCGCGAAGATCACCAGGAGGCTGAGAGGATCGCGCCAGATCTGGATGATTTCTTTGCGCATCATGGCGAGGATGCGGCGCAGGCTCATGCGGCTCTCCCCGGTTTGGATTCTCGCGCACTGGTCAGGTAAACGAAGACATCCTCGAGGCTGGGCTGAATCCTCTCCAGCCTGCCCACTTTCAATCCCCGGGCCGTCAGAGCGGCATGGATTAAGGGCATGGAGGCCTCGGCGTCGGCCACCGTGGCATGGAGGCTGCTGCCGAATACCGCCGCGTCGTGCACGCCCGGCGTCTGCCCCAGTGCTTCGAGTCCCGGTCCCAGGGGCTCACATTCCACCAGCAGGAGTTGGCCTTTCATCGATCGAGTCTTGAGTTCCGTAGGCGTGCCCATGGCAACGATGCGCCCGCGATCGATCAGCACCAGGCGATTACAGTATTCCGCCTCGTCCATGTAGTGGGTGGTGACGAACACGGTGATGCCCTCGCCCACCATCTGCTGGATCAATTCCCAGAATTTCCGGCGCGAGACGGGGTCGACGCCCGAAGTGGGTTCGTCAAGAAACACGATGGGGGGACGGTGCAGCACCGCGCACCCCAGTGCCAGCCGCTGTTTCCAACCCACGGCCAGCGCGCGCGTGGGGGTTTGCTCGCGGCCTTCAAGTCCCGCCATGTGCAGTGCCCAGGCCAAACGTTCGGGAAGAACTTTGGCGGGAACGCTGTACAATCCGGCAAAAAAGCGCAGGTTCTCGATAACTTTCAAATCGTTGTAGAGGGAAAATTTCTGCGACATGTAGCCAATCTGCTGGCGCACCGCTTCCGGCTCCTTGGCGACGTCAACTCCTGCCACCCGCGCGTGCCCGGAAGTGGGCAGGAGCAGGCCGCAGAGAATCCGGATGGTGGTGGACTTGCCCGCGCCGTTGGGTCCGAGAAAGCCAAAGATCTCGCCCCGATGCGCTTGGAAGGTGATGCTGTCCACCGCGACAAAGGCTCCGAAGCGCTTGGTCAAGTTTTCAACCACGACCGAGGGTTCGCTTCCATTCATGAAGGTTTCGTCTCCCGAGCGGCCTGGGCCTTGGTCTCGACGGCCGATACAAACAAGTCCTCAATCGTCGCCGCCACCGGCTGGATGGAATCATAAACGGTCCCGGTGGATTCCAGTCGCGCGCGCAAATCCGGCAGACGGCGAGCGGCTTCATCCACAAACAAGTGGACTCGATCTCCCACCAGCAACGCGCTGCGCACCCCCGGGGCCCCCGCTAGCGCCGCGCGCACTTCCTCCGGGTGCGCCGCGTGCACGGCCAGGATCTCGCCGGGGAATCGACGCTTTAATTCCTCGGGCCGATCGCAAAAGAGCATGCGGCCCTGGTGCAGGAGCCCCACGCGATGGCAGCGCTCCGCTTCGTCGAGGTACGAGGTGGAAGTGAGAATCGCCACGCCCTCGGCCACCAGGGAATAGAGAATGCGCCAGAAATCCCGCCGGGACACGGGATCGACTCCGTTGGTCGGCTCATCGAGCAAGATCACTTTGGGTGTGTGAATCAGCGCGCAAACCAAGCCGAGCTTTTGCTTCATGCCGCCGGAAAGATTTACGGCAAGCCGGCTGCGGAAATCACCCAGCCCCGCCGCCGTCAACAATTCCTGGGAGCGTTTGATCCGCTGCTTGCGGCGGACCCCAAACAAATCCGCATAAAACCGGATGTTTTCGTCGACCGTCAAATCCTCGTAAAGTCCGAATCGTTGAGACATATAGCTCAGGAGCGACTTGGCGCCTTCCGGGTCGCGCACCACGTCACAGCCGGCAATTGTCACCGAGCCCGAATCCGTTCCCATCACCCCCGAAAGCATTCGCAGCGTGGTGGTTTTGCCGGCGCCATCGGGACCGACCAACCCAAAAATCTCCCCCGCGTACACTTCAAAGCTGAGCCCGTCGACGGCGCGCACTTCGCCGAACTGCTTGCTTAAGGAGGAAACGATGATGGCGGGAGATGAACTCATAGCCTCCTGGTTACTGGACCTTGATATCGACATCGGCCGGCATTCCCGGCTTCAACTCCTGGCGGGGGTTATCCAGGTCCACTTTGACGCGGTAGACCAACGTCACCCGTTCCTTTTCGGTCTGCACGCTCTTGGGGGTGAACTCGGCTTCCGAAGAAATGAAGGAGACGCGTCCGGGATAAATCTTGTCAGGAAACGAATCAGTGTGGACGTCGACGGTCTGGCCCCAATGGACTTTGCCGAGATCCGTTTCCGGCACATACACCCGCACCCACAGATGGTCCAGGTCGCCGAGGGTCACGATAGGTGTGCCGGGTGAAACGACCTCTCCCAACTCCGCCTGCCGCACCAGGACCACTCCATTGAAGGGGGCGCGAAGCACCGTGTATGTCAGCCGGATATGAGACATGTCCACCATCTGGGTGGCCTGGTGAACGTTGGCGCGGTCAACGTCCAGCTCCTCTTTACGCGTTCCTTCCACCAATTCGTTGTAGATTTGCTGGTTGCGATCATACGTATCCTGTGCGCGAGTGACATTGGTGGCGGCCTGGTCGCGCGTCTGTCCCGGGATTTCGTCCTTCTCATATAGCGCCTGGTAACGGGCGGAATCCTTCTTCTTCTGATCGAGGTCGGCCTGAGCGTCGAGCATGGAGAGTTTGGCGGCCTCGATGTCCTGCGAGCGGCTGCCAGCGAGACCCAAGGCGAGTTGCCGGTTGCGGAGGCGAGCCGTCGCATCGTCCACGGCCACCTGTTGCCGGTAGTCGTCATTATCGAGCCGCGCCACTAGGTCGCCGCCTTTCAGGGTCATGCCTTCATCCACGGGTAGAGCAATGATGCGACCGGTTACCTTGAAGCTGACCAGACTTTCGTGCGCTTCGATGTTCCCGGAAAGCTTGAGCATATTTTGGGCCGTGGCGTGGCGGAACCACTGGGGATGGTAGTAAGCCACTGCACCACCAATCGCCAAAAGCAGAAGGAGCGGAATCACGCGTTTCATGACTCGTTAACCTCTTCGTCCAGATTCTTAACTCTTACCTACAACTTCCTATGTACCATTAGCGATGTGATATCGCCTTCCGTGTGCCTACTGCCTACCTACCCCTCAGGGCTCGCTGAGGTAGGTTTGGTAAATCCTTTCGGTCCCGCCGAGCGAGCGCACCAGCGCCATGATGGCATCGGCGTGCTGGGCCAGGGCAGTGATACGGTCATCTTGGGCGCTCGCCAGGCTGGCCTGCGCGGTGACCACTTCGATGTTGTCCGTCACCCCGTTGCGGAAACGGTCTTGCGCCAGGCCAAGCTCGCGCTCCGCCAGATGTAGGGCCGATTCGGTGAGAGTCACCTGACTCTCGGTGGAGTTCAAATTCAGCAAGGCCGTACGCAGTTCTTGCTCGATCTCGCGGTGAAGGTCGTCAATCTGCGCGTCCAGGCGTTTTACCCGGCTCTGCAGTTCCGTTTTCTCTCCGGCGCGGTCACGGTCAAACAAGGTGACGGTGAGCGTCCCTTGAATCTCCCCGGTTCCCGCCATGGAGCTAAACCCGCGTCCGATCGCTCCGTAGTCGCCATTAACCGACAGGGTGGGGAGATAGCGCGCCCTGGAGGCCTTAAGCTGCTCGTTGAGTGAATCGCGTTGCTTGAGCAGCGCGGCGTAGTCGGATCGCGCCTCGAGCGCCGTGTGCAGCGCTTGGTCCGCGTCGCCTGATTCCACGTGATGAAATTTCAAGGATTCGGCCAATTCCAGCGGAGCGCCGGGGCTGAGTCCCAGAAAATGGGCCAGGGCGAGCAGGGAAGTCTGATAAGAGTTGCGGGCCACCAGCAGGGTCTGCTGGTCACGCGCCAGTTGCACCTGGGCGCGAACCTCGTCCACCGCAGTTGCCAGTCCCTGGGCATGCTGATCACGTGCCAGTTTTTCCAGAGTTTCGGAAGTGGTGACGCGACTTTGCGCCGCTTCCACCTCCGAGGCGTAAGCCTGGGAGTCGAGATAAAGCCCGGCGGCCTGGCGGATCACCAAATCGCGCGCGTCCTGATAATCGAGCTTGGCGGCTTCCTGTTGTCTCTCACTGGCCTTCCAGGTGTGGTAGGAGTGGCGATCAATCAACGATTGGTTCGCAGAGAGGCGGAAATCGTAATGCCCGAACGGTCCCACCACGGCTGGAACCTGGGGGAACGAAATCCCCATGGCGCCCAAATCGATATTCTCGCGGTTGGCCAATGCGTCGCCGTTGACGTGCGGCAGCAGAGAAGCCCGCCTCCGCTCACGGGTGCCTTCCAATTCCTCAACCTGGGTATTCGCCACGCGCACGTTGAGGTTCTGCTTCAACGCCAAACCAATAGCGTCATTCAGCGTCAGCCGCCTCGGTGCAGCTTGTTGCGCCTTCGTGGGCACGCCGCCCGCAAACGACAACGCCACGAACAACGCGACCCACCATACCCTCGACAGCATGGACCTTCTCCTTTGCCGCGCCGCTTCCTTCACCTGGCGGCTTTCAATCCGCTTGCTTTCGCAGGCTGCCCAATAGGAACTCCAGGTGCGCCTTCCTGTAGGCGTCAAGGTCAAGCCGGTGACGCTCCCCATGCAGCAATCGCCACACGATCGCCAGAATTCCCGGCGCAGCCAGAAGCTGGGGGAATTCCACGGCCGCTGTTTTCCGGAATTCGCCTGCGGCGATCCCTTGCAGGAGCCCCTGGCGCACCGCTTTCATTCCCGGAGCTATAACCTCGCGATGGTAGATTTCCACCAGTTGAGGGAACCTACCGCCTTCAGCGATCAGCAGGCGGAGGATGGAGCGGACCTTTTCATTCCTCACAACCTGGCCATACATGCGCGACAGCAACTCGCGCAGCAACTGTTCCGCCGTCCCCTGAAAGGTCTCGGCGACGGCGTCAAATCGCTTTTGTACCAGGCTACGCACCATCGCGCGGAAAAGGCGCTCCTTATTCGGGAAATAGAGGTAGATTGTACCCTTTGCGATTCCGGCCTTCCGTGCAACGGCGTCAATGCGGGCGGCCTCGTACCCGTGCGCGGCGAAAACTTCAAAAGCGGCCGCCAGGATTTCCTCCTGGCGTTGCAATTTCTGCTCCCGCCGCCGAAGGGAGGGCTTGGCCTCCTTTCGTCGCCTGGGATTTATTGTCCTCATCGCTCTCTCCAAAGAATGACTGAACAGTCAGTCATTATTGTTCTTGAGAAAGATATGCTCAATGAAACCCCTTGTCAATCTGTTTTTGCGAGAGGGCGTTTGCGAGGGCTGAGGAAGCACCTGGATCGGTTTCCCTTCGGGATTCGGTGGGCATCGAAGTCGCCGTGGATTTGGCGCCGGGCGAGAGCCGGGACATCCCCCGCCTCGAAGGGCGTAAACCGGGGCTGGGAAACGCATAGGATCGGGGGAGCAACTGCCTGGGCGGGGCACGCCGTGTGCTTACGCCCTTCTCAGAAAAGCCGCGTGGCTGCGGCGAATCGCAGGACGCTCAACCAACTCAAATCCGGCATGGGTTGCCGCCGCCAGTTCGGCCTCGAAATCGGCCGGTTTCACGTGTCCTGCCGGCTCGGCAAAGAGGAGCCCCGCACCGCGCTTCGAAGCCCTCGCGACTTCGGCGAAAAACGGTTCGGCGTCCGGCAATTCGTGCACCAGAGCGAATGCCAGTGTAAAGTCTACGGTGCCAGCGAGGTCCGCGATCCCCAGCGTGTTCGGAGCGGTTGTGCGCGCATCCACACGCTCCCGAAGCCCCGCCCGGGCTGCGCGGCGCTTTAGGCTCGACAGCATGCGGGGCTGAATATCCACCGCCACCACCCGGCCGGAGGGGCCGACCAAGCGGGCGATCTCAAGGGTGAAAAAGCCCATGCCCGGCCCGGGTTCAAGCACGATCATGCCTTCTCGAACATACGGCGCGACCACTTTCTCCGGGTTCTGCATCAGTCGCCGCACGGGACTCGCGATCAAGTAACCTAACCACCACGGACAGACACGGTGTGCCATAGTTTTCCCCGTCCTGATGTTTTTTCCACGAGTCAAGCCTTCGGCGCGGCGGGTGAGGATTCAAAGGGGCCGCAGCCCCCGCGCATGGCGGCTCGAAATTTTTCGCGTTCTTCCGGGGTCATTTGCTCCCAGCGCTCCATCATGCGGTGGCGCCAGTGCATCGCGAATCCGGGCCGGCCACGGAATCCGCCAAAGAGAATCTTGCTCAGCACCAGAAGTCCCAAAGCTTGCCAGAAGGTGATGGCGTGAAGCCCAAAGATGACCGGCATCAGATGGTTCCATAGCCACAGGACGGCAAAGCTGAACACCGTTGCCGCCAAAACAATAAACAACAATACCTTCAATCCTCGCAAAATGCGATGCGTTTTCATCGTTTTATCCTCACGCTTTCCTGAATTCATCGTAAATGGCCCGCAAGCGCCGCCGCAGGTGGAGCACCGCGTAGTGCTTGCGCGAGAGCAAGGTGTTCACGCTCAGTCCTGTTGCCGCTGCCAGGTCGTTGAAGCTCCGGCCCTCGAGTTCGTGGGCCACAAACACCTCACGCTGCTCCTCGGGGAGTTCATCCAGAGCCGCGTCGATTTCATCGATCAGAACCTCGCGAGCATAGGCTGCCTCCGGCCCGGCGTCGGGGGAGGGAAGCAGGTCTTCCCACGGAAAAAACTCTCCCTCTTCGTCTGCCGCAGGGCTTCTTGCCGCCGCCGGCTTCCGCTTGCGAAATCTGTCGATGATGCGATTCCGTGCCACCCGGTAGAGCCATGCCCCCACTTGCTCCACGGGTTTCATCAGCCGGTAAGCCTGTACGAGTTCATAGAAGACCTCTTGCAAAATGTCTTCCGCCTCGCTTTCATCCAGGACGCGCTTGCGTATGAAGTTGCGCAGGCGGGATTGTTCCCGCTCGACGGTTTCCGCGATGCGGTGGTTTTGCTCGTCGGTCATTATTTCGATGCTCAGCGCGTCAGGCATTCAATAATGTAGACGAATTAGCGAACGGAATATTTTAGCCCGGATTCTCGCCAGGTTTTGGGGGCGGGCGGAAGGGCTGGGGTTCACAGTCAGTGTGAAAGGCTGCCACCATGCGTTATGGGGGCGGTCTCTGCCCCCCGGCGCCTCGCCAGAGGCAAATTCCAGTTCTTGCGTGTCATGACGCCTCAGGGCAGAATAGAGACAACCTGGGGAGGGTCGAAAGGTTCCATGAAGCGACGAGCGATTAGGTTACTACTTGCCACGGCCGCGATGGGTCTCGCGTCGATCGTCATCGCCAGCGTATTGATCAACCAGTCGGCGCGGGGGAAAACCTATTCCGATGTCCAGTTGATTCCGCACCGCCGCGTGGGGCTTTTCCTGGGGTGCGCGAGAATCCTGCCGGGTGGCTATGGCAATCCCTTTTTTCAATACCGCGTGGCGGCAGCAGCGGAGCTCTACCGCGCGGGGAAAGTTGACTACTTGCTGGTGAGCGGGGACAATCACATCCAGGCCTATGACGAGGCCAAGGATATGAAGAACAGCCTCGTGGAATTCGGAGTGCCGCGTGAGAAAATCTACTGTGATTATGCCGGCTTCCGGACTCTTGACTCCGTCGTGCGCGCGCGGGAGGTTTTCGGCCAAACCCAAATCACCATTATTTCGCAGGAGTTTCACAATCGCCGGGCCATTTTCATTGCCCGCCACCGCGGGATGGAAGCCATCGGCTTTAACGCCCCCGAAGTCGACGCGTACGACAGCCTCCAAACCCGTTGCCGGGAACAGGTAGCCAAAGTCAACACGGTTCTCGATATTTACATGTTCCGGCGGCAACCCAAGTTTTTCGGGCCAAAGGTGCCGATCGGGCACATACCACAGGCGGAGCCGACCTAGGAATCGGTCGATGCCCGCCCGGGCGGATTCAGGCCCCTCCGTTCTTATGCTTATTCATCCACGGGCGCCCTTCAATTTCGCTCAAACGCTGCGGTTCATCCTGGCTCCCCCCGCTCTGCTCAACGGGCGGACGTTCGCCCCCTTGCTGGATTACTTTGTCGACGGCGAATACCGCCGCGTGCTGGAACTTGGCGAGCAACTGGTTCTTTATGGAGTGCGGGAGGATGGGCTCCCGGGGAAGCCTGCTCTGCGAGTCCGAATTCTGGCGGGGCCGGACAACGACCGCGCGCAGCGGGCCGTTGCAGCGGAGGTCGCTCGCCAATTCTCGACCGACCTTGACCTTCAGCCCTTCTATGCTCTGGCGGAGGCCGACCCGGTGCTTCGCCAACTCATCGTTCACTTCCGCGGCATGCGAGTGCCGCAAGCCCCTCACGTTTATGAAATTCTCATATCCGCCGTCATCGAGCAGCAAGTGAACTTGTCTTTCGCGCACAAGGTGAAGAAGGTGCTAATCGAAACGTACGGGCGTGGGTTGGATTTCGAAGGGCGCCGATACAGCGCGTTTCCTGAACCTGCGGCGCTGGCTATCACCAGTCCGCGTGAATTGCTGCCCCTTCAGGTGTCCGGCCCCAAGGCTCGCTATATCATTACCATCTCGCGCCTCATCCTCGACGGCACGCTCGATCTTGAGAAGCTACGGGAACTTGAGCCGGCGTTGGCCCACGAGAAACTTCTGGAGCTGAAAGGCGTGGGGCACTGGACGGCGCAGTATGTGGGACTGCGCGCGCTAGGGCATCTGGACTGCCTGCCCGCCGCAGACGTTGGCTTGCAAAAAGTCATCCAGTATTCTTACGGACAACGCAAGCGGCCAACCCCCGAACGCGTGCAGAAGATGGCTCGGGCCTGGCAAGGCTGGCGAAGCTACGCCACCTTTTACCTCTGGCTAACCTACTGGGAAAATGCGGAATGGAAGAGCCTGGTCCGCGAGGAGATTCGGGCCCGGCGGTAGCAGCATGCTCCATTCAGATTGAAGAGGAGAAGTCGATGATACGAAAGAGTTCGTTTCTATTCCTGGCACTGGTTCTTTGCTCGCCGACCTACGGAAAAACGAAAGGGGAACCTCTTCCGCCGCTAGCCCTCTCCATTTGCAGCGTGTTATCCCAAGCTGGTCAATACGACGGGAAGGACATCAGGGTAAGGGGGATCTACCGGGCTGATAAACATGGATCGGAATTCTTTGGGAGCGAATGCGAATCACGCGAAAACAAAGTGAACATGCGCGAGGCTGACACGAAGGCCCACAAGCAGTTCGCAAAAGCGATGCGAAACGTAGACGCCAGCCAACCCCTCGACATGGTGATCCGCGGCAGATTTTCGGTGGCCAAAACCGGTTGCTTTGGGGCGGTATGTGACCGGTATGAAATCAAAGAAACATGGTTGCTATGGGTTCACCCGGTGCAGGGAGCGCCTTAGCGAGCGGGAGCCGCTGCGTTCACGCGACGTGGCGGTGGCCTCCTGGCGCCGTCGTGGTGAGCTTCGCCGGTGATTACGGGAAGGGCGTGAATGCGCAATCAGGCGCCACCGTGCAACCTACTCGCACCGACGGGAAGGCAGTGGTAACGGTGCCCCTCGCGGCCGAAACGGCTTTGGTTGTTGAGGCGCAATCGCGCTAACTTCGGAGTTGCGTCACGGCCATAAACCACAAGGCGAGTCCCAGTCCGACCGCAAGGTGCGGTTGGACGAAAGCGAAATAGATCAGAAAGATGATCCAGGGGATAAAGACCAGGGGCGCGTGCTGAAAAACATAATCAGCAATCAGCAGGAGGAAGAACGCGCCGAAAGCACCGACTCCGCACCCCAGGAGACTCTGCACTCCAAAGTGCTCGGGACGAACGCAAAAGCGATGGGCACCCACGGCAACGAAAAATGCTCCCGTCACGATCATGACGAGCGCAAAGCCCTTCTCACTCAAGAACCAACGCGTGAAGTTTGTCGTCCCTTGTTTGAAAGGGTTCATCATCGCTATAGTTGCGAGGGAAGTATAAGACATAGAGGCGCAAATGCCACCTCATGAGTGGAGGAAAGAGTAGAGGAATTTTATGGCCCGGAGTCGCTTGGCCCATCCCCTTATCACCCAGGCCGGGCATGTGTTATGGCAAGTTTATTTGCCGCGCATCACAAGTTGCCTTGCCCAGCTTTCACCTAAGCAGATCTGGTGGCGACCCAATAGCGCTTCCAACAGCGTGGGAAACCTTGTGCTCCATCTCACCGGCAATGTGCGGCAGTGGATTATCTCCGGTTTGGGGGGAGCTCCGGATGTTCGCGAGCGCGACCTGGAATTCAGCGAGTGCGGCCCCCTTCCCCGTCGGGTATTGGTCAGCCGCCTGCGCAAGACCGTCAAGGAAGCGTGCGAAGTCTTGGGCAAGCTTTCGCCAGAAGATTTGGCGCGCGTTCACACCATCCAGAGGTTTCGCGTGACGGGATTGGAGGCAGCCTTCCACGTTGCCGAACACTTCTCCCACCACGCTGGACAAATCATTCTAATGACCAAAATGCTGACGGGAAGCGACTTGAAGTTCACTCACCTGGCGGGCGAGAAGAGGAATAAAGCGCGCCATCTGCCGGCGCTGTAAGAGAGCAGAAGGCGCTATTGGAGCACGTGCACCTGCTTGGCTTGCATGACCAGCGCGCCTGCCGGGATGGTGACACCGTTGATGGTGGTCGCCTGGGGCTCATAGTAGGGCATGCCCTTGACCAGCAGTGCGTTCACGGGAGTTAGGGCCCCCAATCCGGTTACATTCACAAAAGCCGTCTGGTTATTTGTGACGACGTAGAGGGGTACACCTTGCAGGAGGGTGCAGCAGGGTGAAAGAATGAAGACACCGGTTTCATCGTCCGACCCAATTTGCACGATCGAGTTTAACGTCCCCTGCATCGACTGCAACCTCAGATAAATCGCCGTGGGTTCGACCGTATAAGGCAAGGCCGGGCCAGTCCCGGAAGTAGCAGGGGGTCTGGTGTAAGCTCCGTGGACGATAAGTTCCTGACCGACGGCCAAATTCCGCGGCCCAAAGGAGAGGTTGGCAAAATTGGGTCCCATAATCGATGCCGTGTAAGTAGGGTTGTTCGTCAGGTCGACCTGGTAAATGGCATCCATGGTCAGTGTAGAGGTATCATCGGGTTCAGCGTCGCGCACCCACATTTTGAGTTGGGAGGGATTTCCCGAGGGATCCGTTTGAATTGAAAGAATCGGGCCAATCAGAGCCGTGCTGGGTGTTATACCCGATTGAGTTGGAAAAGGGTCTTCAACCTCCTGCATTTCAACCGTCTTTGCCGCAACGTTCCCTTGAGGATCAATAATAACGTCGGCTTCCACATAACTATTAGGTAGGAGGTGGCCGAGGTCCGAAAACCCGCTCAAGAGGGTGGTGGGGGAAATATTGATTGGTACCTGCGGGGCATCCGCCGTGGATGGCGAGAGGAGTTGCATTTCGAAGCTTCCCGTGTAAGTGGGATTTGACGTTTTATTGGTAGTCGTGACGCTCCTTACAAATCCCCACAGATCGTCTATTTCGCCAAATCCATTGGGATTGGTGGCTCCCGATGGCCCGTAGCTCAACAATTGCGTGATATTGACTACGGGAGTGATCTGGCCAGTAAGGTTCCCCGTTGAATTCGTCCCCAGCATTCCCAAGACATTAAAGTCCATTTCGATGACGTTGGCTTGGTTGGCGGTGATCGTCAATGCGGGATTGAGTGTGATGATGGGCTTGGCAGTCGTGAGGGTCACGCTAAAGATGTGATTGGGCGGGCTCAGGGTCGGATCATAAGCGATCAACTGCGCCAGCTCAAAACTTAGATCCGCCTGATAATAGCTCCCCGCCCGAACGGGAAACTCATACAGGATCGTGCTGAAATCGCGCAGTTGTTGCAGGTTCAGCTTGATTTCCGGTGCGAAGGCGGGTGTGGTGTTGAGGTAGGGAAAGGTCGCCCCACCCTGCTCCGTAGTAAAATTCAAGCCCGCGACGACGACATTGGCGGAAATCGCATTGCAAATCGGCACGTCGTGCACGATGGTGATCAAGGTTCCATTACCAGGGTTGGGAGTAGTGGATTTCGAGGAACCGCAGCTTGTCAAAAATCCGGCGACCAGTAACACGCCAACAATCTTCGCCAGTCTATCTTGGGGCGTCCGTCTCAAGAGTCTCCTTCAGTTTACGTCTGGGAATGTCATTCGGCCGCGGCAGCCTGAGGATTCCCGGCATATGCCCCCGTGGTTATCCACTCAGACCCGCGCCTCTTCCTCAGATGATGTTAACCAGCAGTGGGGTTTTCCACTTGCTGGGGCCACAAGGCCAGAATTTCGATAAATACAGTGAATTGCCCGCAGAAGGCAAGAGGTATTCACATCGCCCTATTTCTGCTCGGCTTTGCGACGGCGGATAAAGGCCGGCACGTCCAGATCATCCTCTTGAATCTCCGAGGTCGTGTTGGGTTGTGGCTCTTGCACCGGCAGTTTCTCTTTCCTGGCCATCATGTTCTTGACACTCTGTTGCGCAGTGCGCAGCGCCGGGGAAAGGGTTGGGAGCGGTTTGATACCCATTCTTTCAGATTTGATACCGGTGGCAATCACGGTCACTTTGACGGCGTCCCCCATCGATTCATCATGGACGGCGCCAAAGATAATATTAGCATTTTCCGCGGCGGCCTTTTGCACGATGGTGGAAGCCTCGTGCACCTCATACAGTGTAAGCTTGTTCGAGCCGGTAATGTTCAGCAAAATGCCGTGAGCCCCGGTAATGCTCGCATCCTCAAGCAAAGGGCTGGCCATGGCGCGGTTCGTCGCCTCCACGGCGCGGTTTTCACCGCTGGCTACTGCCGTTCCCATCACGGCGTAACCCATGTTTTCCATAATCGCTTTAATGTCCGCAAAGTCACGATTAATAATCCCCGTGATGGTGATGATATCGGAAATCCCCTGCACTCCCTGGCGGAGGATATCGTCGGCAATGCGAAACGCCTCAAAGAAGCTCGTCCCTTTATCGACAAACTGCATCAGCCGTTCGTTGGGAATACAGATGACGGTGTCTACCCCCTGACTCAATTCCGCCAAGCCCTGCTCCGCCTGCATCATGCGGCGCTTGCCTTCGAATGCGAAGGGCTTCGTAACCACCGCCACGGTGAGCGTGCCCATCTCGCGCGCCAAGCTGGCAACGATCGGAGCGCCTCCCGTCCCCGTTCCCCCGCCCAAGCCGGTGGTGACAAACACCATGTCTGCGCCTTCCAGGGCTTCAATGATCTTTTCCGTATCCTCAAGCGCTGCCCGCCGCCCGATTTCCGGGTTGCCTCCCGAACCCAATCCCTTGGTCAACTTCGTGCCCAGTTGAATTTTCAAGGGGGCATTGGAAGCCAGCAGCGCCTGCGCGTCGGTATTGGCCACCAGAAAGTCGACGCCTTTCAAGTCGGCTGCGATCATGCGGTTGATGGCGTTGCCGCCGCCTCCGCCGATCCCGATCACCTTGATTTTCGCGCCCGCGCGCAGTTCGTCCGAAAAATCCACCCGGAGGTCGCCCAAGTTACTTTCACTCCCCATGATGGCTCCTTCCTCAATTGGATCATCTGCTCATCGGGCCATCTGGCCATTGCACCACGGGGTTTTCAATCTCCCGATGACCCGATGAACCGATGATTCAATTCCTGCCTCGCACACTATTCCAAAGCTTTCCCAGCAAACCCGCGGGCTCCTTGGCGTCACGCATTAAGCGCAAGTGGTACCCGTGAATCACCAGGCCTACCACGGTCGCGAATGCGGGGTCAGGGAGAATATCTCCCATTGCCTCGAGGCCAGTGGGAATCCCCACACGCACCGGCATGCCTAAAATCGTTTCCGCAAGAGTTGCCAGACCGCCGAGCTTGGCTCCCCCACCGGCGAGAACCACACCTGCGCCTAACTGTCCATCGCAACCCGAGCGGCCAATTTCCGCCCGAATCAACTCCAGCAGTTCCGAAGCGCGCGGCTCAATGATTTCACTCAACGTGGCATGAGTTAGCACGCGGGACGGCCGGTCCCCAACGCTGGTGACTTCCAGCAGGCTGTCGGCGGGTTTGGAGGGGTCGCGCTCCCCCCAAGCCTTTTTCATCTTTTCCGCTTCCGGGATGGGAGTACGGAGCCCCACGGCAATATCATTGGTGAAGTGCTCACCGCCCACGGGGATGACGGCCGTGTGGCGCACGACGCCCGCGTGATACACAATCAGATCCGTCGTGCCGCCACCAATGTCCACCAGCGCCACGCCCAACTCGCGGTCGTCGGCGTCAAGACAAGCTTCACTGGATGCGAGCGGCTCAAAAACCGTGTCCTGCACCACCACCCCGGCCTGATTGACCGCCGTCACGACGTTCTGATGAGCGCTGATGGACGCTGTCACCAGGTGGACATTCACTTCCAGGCGAGCCCCTTCCATCCCCACCGGGACCCGAATGCCGTCCTGGTTATCCAGCAGGAACTTTTGCGGAAGCACTTGCAGAAGCTGGCGATCCTCGGGAAGAGTAATGCTTTGGGCGGTCTGAATAACTCGCGCCATGTCCTCCCGTTCCACGCCGCGCTTCGCGCCGGGAACCTTCCCCAGGGTGACGGCGCCGCGGGAGTTCACGCCCTTGATGTGCGCACCGGCCACGCCGACGTAGGCGGAACCAATGGAAACTTTTGCGGCAGCTTCCGCAGCCTCAATGGCTTTTTTCACCGCCAGCGCGGTCAAATCGAGATTTACGATCAGGCCTTTGCGCCACCCCTTGGATTCCGCCACGCCCAGGCCCGCCACTTCCAGTTTCCCTTCAGGATTCGGCCGGCACACGAGAGCGGCGGTTTTAACGCTGCCCAGGTCGAGCCCGACAATAATATTGTTCTTCTGCGCCATGATCGGGTTTCAGCGGTCAGTCCTCACCTATCAGCTCTCAGCGTTCAGCTTTCAGCTCTCCGCCTTGTGGAATTTGGGTAGTGGTACAGGTTGATGTTGAGGCGGCCTTACGCCGCCATTGGGTCCGCCGGGTTGTGGATAAACTCGCCGCTATAGCATCAATCTGAACCACTACCGGAATTCGTTCTTCTTTAACTGATAGCTGATAGCTGATAGCTGAAAGCTGGCAGCTAAAAGTTACTCTAGTCCTATCTGTTGCCGCCGGCCGCACCTGCGGGCTTCGCCTGGGGTCCTGAGGTCATGGGATCAACGACTATCTGATTGCGATAGCGCAAATCGACCGAATCTAGTTTATCATTCGATTTCTGAATTTCCGGCAACATGGCCAGAAAATTCCGGAATCGCGCGAGAAAATCCTTCTGTCCGAAATGCACTTGCACGGTTTGTTGCCCACTAATGAGTAGGGCCTTGAGGTCCTCAGGATCCGCCAGGTAAACTTCCGAAATGATCCACCCGGCGCGGGGAGCTTCCTCCCCTAATTGTCGCATGAACTCCCGGTACAAACCCATGCGCGCGCGGCGCTCATCGACGCTGGGTACGGCCTCCAACCCAAAGAGCACGGGGAAATCAAAAACCCCATTGTCAGGCTTTTCCAGCACCATGCCGTCATCGTCGACCAAGTTTATCCGCCCTCTGACATTAGCATAAGCGACGGGAACCCGTTCGGTGACGTGCACCAGCAGCCCATGCGGCAAAATGCGGGTCACAGAGGCGGTACGTACCCAGGGCAGAGTTTCCACTCCATGCCGCACGCTATCCAAGGACATGTGGAAGATATTGGTCCCCGTCTTCAGGTCTCCCGTTAGCGGCACCCCCATCGCGCCCAACACCTCTTCCCGCAAAACGAAGTGGTTTCCGTTCACGACGATGTCATCCGGGGAGGTCAGCACAAAATGGGGAGAAGTGAAGGCGAAGATCGCGAGGCCATAGCCGACGGCAAGGGCGGGCAGGAGCACCCCGATCACAAACAGCGCAAGGCGCACTCGCCGTGATATCCGGTTGCGCCACACGGGAGCTGTTCTCTCCCGTCGCAGGTAGGGTGACTCCTCGTGCGAGTCCAAGTCGTCATGCACGGGCAGTGCTTCTTGTTCAACCAACTCCATAGCTTTTCACCATTCGGGACACGGGATGCGGGACCTGGAATCCGGGGTTTCGGGCTCTGAACCTCAATTCCGAACTCCGGATTCCGAATTCCGGGTTGTGAATTCCCGGATTTCCCTCGGCCTCTGCCGGATTTCAGATTCCGGAATTCGGAATTCGAAATTCGGAATGCAGCAAACTAATCCTTCGGCTCAGATCCGGATTTGCCGATTCCCGGTTCCGCATTCTTGGCCTCGGATTCCCGGCGCCCTTGTTTTCGAACCTCCTCCAAATGTTTGAGAAACTCCTCCCGTCCGCGTGCCTTCTCCGCGGCATTTCGCGTCTTTTCGGTTACGAACCGCCGCCCCTTGAAATCCGAGTCTTGAAGGGCCCCCGCCCAAGCGCCCAGTTGTTTTGATACGCTCTCTGTCCGCTCTCGCAGATTCCGCATTTCGGATTCCAGATTCCGAAAGGGCTCCATTCCACCCAGCAGGTGACGCATTGACCGCACTTCTCCCGCCGATCCGCGCGCAATGTACAGAAACGTCAATAATTCCTGATTCGTCCCCCTCTCAAATCCTTCCGCAATGTTATTGGAGACGGAGACCGTAGCGCGTTCGACCTGGTCGCGCAGGCTGTATCGGCCTTTAAAGGCAGGGTCCTCGGTGAGCGTATAGACATGCCGCCCTAACTCAATTGCCGCCTGCCACACCGGAAGGTCCTCGAATTTGTTGTACTTCATTTTCGATCAAACTTTCCAGAATCCCGCTTCCGGAATCCGGATTCCGGAATCATATTTTTCGGAATTCGGAATATTTTTTGCCGTCCTCAAAAACCATAACTTCGCGTCCCGATTCCCTAACCCTGAGTTCCGTGTCCCATATCCCGTGTCCCTAGCCCCGTGTCCGGGTCCTTCAGCCTTTTCGCGAGCGCCTCCCCGATCTTCCACACGCTTCCAGCGCCAATGGTGATAATCAGGTCGCCGGGCCGCGCGTCGTTCGAGAGTTCCTCCAGCACCTGTTGCTCTGACGGTGCGTAGCGCGCATTGTTTACTCCCATTTCGTGCATGCGGCCCACAAGCAGTCCCGAACTCACGCCGGGTATCGGCGGTTCGCTGGCGGCATAGATATCCAGCACGTAGACGCGGTCACAACCCGCGAAGCAGCCGGCCAATTCATCCAGCAAGAATTTGGTCCGCGTATAACGGTGTGGCTGGAAAATGGCGATGACGCGCTTGGGCCCGCGCAGGAAAGCGGCGTCGAGGGTGGCGCGAATTTCCGTGGGGTGGTGGCCGTAGTCGTCCACAATGGTGATGCCATCCATCTCCGCCTTGATCTGAAAACGCCGATCCGCGCCGCGAAAGCGTTCCAGCCCGTGTCGAATCTGCTCGGGGGAAAGATCCAGTTCCAGCCCCACCGTGACCGCCGCCAAGGCATTCTGCACACTGTGCCGGCCGGGAACATGAATGGAAAACGGTCCGAGCACCGTTCCGTTCACCACCGCGTCAAACACGGCGCCTGCGGAAGTGAGCTCGCGAATCCTCCCCTGAATGTCGGCCCCTGCATCGATCCCGTAGGTTTTCACTCGACGGCGCAGCTTGGGGATCAAGGTCTGCATCAAATCGCGCCAGGGCGTATCGAAACAGGCCACCACGGTCCCGTAAAAAGGGACTTTGTTCATGAATGAAACGAATGCCGCGGCAATATCTTCCAGGTCGCGGTAGTGGTCCAGGTGCTCGCGGTCAATGTTCGTCACCACGGCAATCGAAGGCAGCAGGAAGAGAAACGACCGGTCGCTCTCATCCGCCTCGACCACCATCAAATCGCTCTTGCCCAAGCGAGCGCTGGAATTAAAAACGTCGAGCCTCCCGCCAATCACCGCCGTGGGATCGAGTTTCGCCTCCGCCGTCATCACTGCAATCATGGAAGTTACCGTGGTCTTGCCGTGGGCGCCGGCCACCGCCACGTTGAACTTCATGCGCATCAATTCCGCCAGCATTTCCGCCCGCGGAATGACGGGGACCTGCCGCCTCTGCGCCTCCTGAATCTCCGGATTGTCCGCGGGCACGGCGGACGACACCACCACCACCTGCGCCTCGCTGGCATTGCTGGCGGTATGGCCTTCAAATACCCGCGCGCCCAGGCTCGTGAGGCGCTCGGTTACCGGCGTGGCTTTTTGGTCCGAACCCGAAACCTGAAAACCCAGAGTGAGTAGCACCTCGGCGATGCCGCTCATCCCGATGCCACCGATTCCGACGAAATGGATTTTTCGAATCTTACCGAGCATATGTCAGTCGTCCGTTATCCGTCCCTTCGGGACCCCCGCTGTAGCGGCGGTCTCCGACCGCCGTCGTCGATCGGAGATCGACGCTGCAATTCCGCGCTCAGGAAGCGCCGCCAACTGGGGGGCACGCCATGGCGTGCCCCTACTTCGAATCGGCTCGCTGAAATCTACGGAGCAGGAGAAAAATAAGCACGGCGTAAATAGCAGCGTTTATCGGAATCGCGATCTCCGCGTAGTCCGTTTTCGTAGCCGAATCAAATCCTCGTAACGCGGCGCAGATGAAAAAGCCGGCACATTGCAGCCAAAACAGGAGTATGCCGTGCGTGGCATAGGAAGCGCAAAACAGCAATACCGAGGCGCCAAAGCCCGCGATCAGCGCTATCCAGATGTGTTTACTCACGTTGCCGTTCTTTCCGCCCGCTGATCGTGTGACTCCCAAAGGGCCGCCCCGACCATCCGATGTCGGCCTGCTAGTGTCCTAACTTGAAATCTCACCCGTTCTTGCCCCGGCCTGCTTTTCCAAGCTCTCAATTCGCCGCTCCAACCTGGAAATGTGGCTTTGCGAATTGGCAGCGACGAAAAGGAAGGCTATGGGAAGAAACGCCAAAAATGCCGGAAACCCAGGTGGCAAAGAAATAGTACTTTGACTCCAGCCAAAAAGGGCGATTCCACTCACCACCACGGCATAAATAAGAGGAAGCCACAGCGAAAAATATTTAAGCGAAGTTTTCATACTCTCTGCTTCCTTGTGATTCCGCCTACTTATCTTCGACTACCCTCTCCTCACAAAACCTTCCACTAAATCCGCAATCCGCGCCGCCGCGTCAGGCCGTGCCAGGCGGCGCGCACAGGTTTCCATGCGTTCAAGCGTCAGGGGGCTTGCCATCAACTCGCGTATCTCCTCTTTCAGCCGCTCGGGCGTTAACTCCGTTTGAACGATGACGCGTGCCGCCCCGGCCCTTTCCAACGCCCGGGCATTTTCCAACTGGTGTTGATCCGTGGCGCCGGGGAAGGGAATCAGCAACGCAGCTCTGCCGGCAGCGGCAAGTTCGGCCACTGCTGTGGCGCCCGCGCGCGAAATCACCAAATCCGCCTGCGCCAGCGTTCCAGGCATGTCATCGATAAACGCGTGGACCTCAGCCGGCAAGCTCCGTTCCTGATAGGCCTTCCGAACTTCATTATAATCGCGTTCACCGGTTTGGTGGATGATTCTCAACCCGCCGGGCCCATTTGCCAGCAATGGCAGGGCTTGCATCATCGCGTGGTTGATGGCCAGCGAACCCTGGCTCCCTCCCACGACGAGAACCGTAAATGGTGACACAGCCACTCCTGGCTGTGTCCCAGGCACAGGCACGAGTGCCTGTGCTACTACAGGCGGCGAATGCCAGCGCGGCGGAATTTCGAAAAATGGCCGACGCACGGGAAGCCCTGTTGCGTGCGCTTTCTCGCCATAATAGGAAGCTGTCTCGGCAAAACCCACCGCAGCGGCGCGAACCAATGGGGCCAAGAGGCGGTTGGTGAATCCCGGCCGCACGTTAGGCTCGATCAAAACCGTGGGAATATTAATCAGCGCTGCTTCCACCATCACCGGGCCTGCCAGGTAGCCACCCACTCCCAACACCACTTGTGGCCGGAACTCCCGCAAAATTCGCGCCACCGCTATTGCCGTGCGCGGCAAAACCAGGAGATTTTGCCATCTCTTAATGCCGCCAATGCCCTTCAGTCCTGCGGCGTCAACGGCGCGAAGCCGGAATCCCGCTGCGGGGATCAGTTTCGCTTCGAGCGGCCGGTGCGTGCCCAGGAACTCGATCTCGTAGGGGGAACCCGACCGTTTCCCGCGTATACGCAATTCCTCCGCCACGGCCAGGGCAGGGAAAATGTGCCCACCGGTTCCGCCCGCGACCATGAGGATCCGCGCTCCCGGAGAGGCGCCGTACTCATTCACGATATCCTCGATATAGGAACGAAGAGCAAGTCAAAAGTCAAAACCGCAGATGACGCATTGGGCCGTCCTTCGCTCTTCACTTTTGCCTTTCTTTTTCGTACCTCGCAGCTCTGCGATGCAAGGTCATAATTTATTGCTTTCGAAGCAAACGTTTTGCGCGTCTCGTAGGGGCACCCCTCGTGGGTGCCCTACGGGAGGGCACCCACGAGGGGTGCCCCTACGAGGCGCGCTACGTTGGGCAACTCGCTTGCTGCGAAATATTCAAAAGGATCCCCACGGCCACGAGGTTCACGAGCAGAGACGACCCGCCATAGCTCACGAAGGGCAGGGGAATGCCTTTGGTGGGAAGCAATCCCAGCACCACGCTCATATTGATAAGCGCCTGCCCGACGATCATCACCGTTAAGCCAAGTGCCAGTAAACGCCCAAAGTCGTCTTTGCACGCCGCGCTCGCCCGCAACCCGCGAATGAGGATGACGGCGAAGACCGCCGCAAGCAGGACGGCCCCGATCAAACCCCATTCTTCGCCTACTACCGCGTAGATAAAATCCGTTTGGGGTTCGGGCAGAAAGAAAAGCTTCTGCTTGCTTTCCATCAGTCCCACTCCGGTTATGCCGCCGGTCCCCACCGCAATGTACGACTGAAGAATGTGGAATCCCTTTCCCAGGGGGTCGGAGTAGGGGTCCCAGAAGGCCAAAATGCGTTTAAGGCGATAGGGGGAACGCGCAATCAGAAAGTACAGGGCAGGAATCGTAACGAGTGCCGGCAGTGCAAAATACCGAAGATCGAGGCCAGCGCAGAAGAGCATGGCCACCAAAACCATGCCCAGCGCCAAGGAGGTTCCCAAGTCAGGTTCCTTCAGGACCAACAATGCCATGATGCCGGAAACCAGGGCAATGGGAGCCAGCGTGTGCTTCCAGTCGTTCACCTGACCTTTGCGCTGGTCGAGGAAATACGCCAGGAAAACTGTCAGGATAATCTTGGCGAGCTCCGAAGGCTGAAAGCTTGCCACCCCCAGGTGAAACCATCGATGCGCATTATTTGTCGGGTGAACGAAAAGGACAATGACGAGCAGGATCAACTCGAGCGCCACCGCGGGGAAGATCACCATGGGATTCGCCAGGCGCCGGTAGTCCATGTGCATTAAGACGGCCACGGCAATGAGTCCAACTCCCGCCCAGGCCAGTTGACGCAGTAAGAAATAATACCCCTCATGGTACCGGTCGGCAGCCATAACCGCCGAGGCGCTGTACACCATCAAGGCGCCAAACAGCACTAAACCCGCTACGGCTACAAACAGAATCTTGTCGGATTGGAGTTGTCGGCCCATTGGTGATTTGCCATTGGTGATTTTCGATTGCTAGCTGTCAGTCGTCAGTTGTTAGTGGTCAGTCGTCAGACGGTAGCCTGTTGTAAGTCGTCAGCGGTCAGTTATCAGTCATCGTAATTCGTAAAGTCTTCCCTGACGCTTTAGAACGGAATGCCTCCTTTTGGTTCTGTCGGCAATCGCCAATCACAAATCGGCAATCGCCAATGGTTAATTCCCTTGCTTCTGACCGCCATTAAATAACTTCGGTTGCTCAGCAGCACGCCGAGCGATACGCCGGCTCACCTGGACATCGGATTTGGGGGCTTGGGCCTGGGTCCGCGTATTTTCGACTTCGGACTTGGGACCTCGGACTTCGGACTTTCCCCTCACCGGGCGCGCCTCAAAGGGCAGCTCTTGATCGTCGAGGGTCTCCACATTGCTCATGGAGATGGAGATCGAAGGCTCGTCCTCCGGCACCACCTGTGATTCGAGTTCCGGCGTTTCCGTGGCGTCCACCTCGTAGACATAGCTCAACTCGATAGGGACGCGGGACACGGGGTTCGGGACACGGGATACGGGATTCGAGGTTCGGGATTTGGGATTCGGGAGACGGGGCACGGGGCGTGGGGCCACGGATTCGGGGCTCGATTCGGCGGGCTCGAAATCCGGTGGTCCCATGGCCTCTTCTACGTTTGGCTCTGCGCCTAGACGACCTGCGGAGAAACTCGGAGTTCCGTCATTCTGAGTCGGCATTTCGGGCGAAGGCCCCCTGCCGTCCGCATCGTTCACTGACCCCTGCGAACTACCGGGGTCGTCCGCGAAGTTTACACTGAGCGGAGCGGAGGGGTTCAGGATGACGTTATCGGAGCGCCTTTCCGCAGCCTCTGGAGCTGCCGGAGGCGGCATCTCCGCGAGCGGCGGCGCAGTTTCCACGGGGGTAATTTCCGGGGCATCCGTGACCTTGGCAGGCTGCACAGGAGGCCGTTCCGCCGCGTGCGCGGGGGCTTCTGCGGGCCTTTCCAAGACCGCTGGCTCAGGAATTGGCTTGGGCCCCTCCGGTTTCGGCGCAACGACAGGAGGTTTCAATGTCGCGGGCGTAGGGGCAGCCACAGTCTTCTGCGGCGGCTCAGCCGCCGGGGTAGCGAACGCCGACCGTTCCGGCGGCCTCACAACCGGAGGTTTGGGGCTCGCGGCGTCAGAGAGTCTGGATTCAAGATTCATAATTCCAGATTCAAGACCCCTGACCCCTGACCCCGGACTTCGCATCCCGGACTCCCGGCTCCTGACCCCGCCCCCCTGGCTACCGGCCCCGGCCTCCGGACTTCTGACCTCGGAGCCCGTACTTTGGACTTCGGACCTCGGGCTCCGGACCTCGGGCTCCTGACTCCGGACCCCGGGCTCCGGACTTCGGACTCCGGACCTCCTACTCCGAACTTCGGGCATTGGATTTCGGGTGACGCGCCCTTCCGCCACATCCTTTTCCAGCATCTTCACAAGTTCCTTGAACACCATACCCCGCTCTTCGTAATCCTTGAATTGATCGAAGCTCGAACAGGCCGGCGCCAGCAGCACGGTGTCGCCAGGCCGTGACTGGGCAAAGGCCTGGTAGACGGCAGTGGCCAGATCGTCGGCGTGGACCAATTCCGTCGAGCCCGCCAATTGTTGGGCAATGATTGGAGCGGCGGCCCCGATCAACAGAACCTCGCGCACGCGGTCCTTGATGAGCGGCAGAAGCGGGGTGTAGGGTGCGCCTTTGTCCTTGCCCCCCATAATCAAATGCACGCCGTGCTCGAAGGCTTCGAGTGATTTCAACGTGGCATCGACGCTGGTGGCCTTGGAGTTGTTGTAAAAGTCCACTCCCTGGATTTCTTTGACAAACTCCAGGCGATGCTCGACGGCCTTGAACTCCCTCACGGCCTTCCGAATCGCGGCAAAATCCGCGCCCAGCAAGCACGCCGCGGTGGTGGCCGCCAGCACGTCTTCCAGGTTGAAATCACCCAGCAATCTTACATCGCGCTTTTCAAAGAGCACGCGTTCCAGGTGCCGGACGCGATAGCAGATTTTGCCCCCGGAAAGAAACACTCCGGTGGGGATTTCCCGGTGGCGACTGAAGAATACCGCGCGGCTCGAAACCGTTGCCTGAAGTCCGGCTACCCAGGGGTCATCGGCGTTTAGGACGGCATAATCCTGCTTATCCTGATTACGGAAAATCTGGCGCTTGGCCTGCGCATAGGCTTCCAGACTGGGGTGCCGGTCCAAGTGATTGGGCGATAGGTTGAGCATCACCGCCACGTGCGGCCGGAAATCGTGAATGCCCTCCAACTGAAAGCTGCTCAACTCGGTGACAAACTTCGTGCCGGGCTGGGAGTGGTCAACCGCCGAACTCAGGGCGTTCCCAATGTTACCGCCTACAAAGGTTGGGAACCCCGAGGCCTTCAGCATCTCGCCGAGCAGGGAAGTGGTGGTGGTCTTGCCGTTCGAACCGGTAACGCCCACCATCGTTCCTTCCAGAAACCACGCGGCGGCCTCGACTTCCGGATAAACGGGAATCATCTTCGCGCGCGCCGCTTTTAGCTGCGGTAGATCCCAGGGTACACCGGGGCTGACTACAATGATTTCATTCTTTAGGAACGTCTCCACGCGCTGCGCCCCAAGCTCCATACCGACTTTATCCTTGATAAGCTGCGGCAGGATGTCGGCAAATTCCCCGGGAGGCTTGCGATCGCTCACCGTCACCACCGCGCCACGGCGCACCAGGGCACGAGCGACCGAGAGCCCGCTCCGGGCCAGGCCGACGACTAGCACGCGTTTGCCGTGAACGTCCATAAGCAAAGAAACTGGAAATTAGAAACTCGAATCTGGAAACTAGAAACTAGAAATTAGAAACTCGAAGCTCGCGACCAATTTCCAGTTTCCATTTTCCAATTTCCATTTTCCAGTTTCCAGTTTCGATTTTCCGCCTTTCCCCCTCCAACCTTACCTCAACTTCAACGTCGTCAAAGCAAAAAGCGCGAAAATCAGTGCGGCGATCCAGAAGCGCGCGATGATTTTCGATTCCTTCCAGCCCAACAGCTCGAAGTGATGGTGCAGCGGCGCCATGCGAAAGATGCGTTTGCCGCGCAATTTGAACGAGCCGACTTGCAGGATAACGGAAAGGGCTTCCACCACAAAGATCCCTCCGATAAAGGGCAGCAGCAATTCCTGTTTCACCAGCACTGCGACCGCGCCGATCGCACCCCCGAGGGAGAGCGAGCCCACGTCACCCATAAAAATCTCTGCCGGGTAGGCGTTGTACCAAAGGAAGCCCAGGCTGGAACCCACCATCGAGCCACAGAAAATGGTCAGCTCCCCGACGCGCGGCATGTGTTCCAAGTCGAGATACTCAGAAAACACCGCGTGGCCAGCCACGTAGGTCAGTACGGTCAAGGCGCCCGCTGAAATCACCAAACACCCAATCGCCAGGCCGTCGAGTCCGTCCGTGAGATTGACGGCGTTCGAGGAGCCCACCAGAACCAGGATAACAAAGAGCAAAAAGGGAATAAAAGCTAGGGGAAACGTCCAGATATTTCCCAGAAAACGCAAAATCAAAAAGGTCGGGTGGAGGCGCTTGAAGAAGGGGAAGGTGAGAGTAGTGGAATAAAGCCCGCGCGCGGCCATCGAAACCAGAATGACGCCGAAGACCAGACTTACCAGGATCTGAAGCCAGAACTTCCCCCTTGCCGTCAGCCCCTTATTCTGCTGGCGCCGGACCTTCTGGTAATCGTCCCAAAAGCCGATGGCCCCAAACGCCAGCGTCGTTCCCAGGGTTAGCCACACAAAGATGTTGCTGAGATCCGACCAAAGCAGCGTGGGAATTATAATGCAGGGAAGAATCAGCACGCCACCCATGGTGGGCGTCCCGGCCTTGGCTTGGTGCGCTTTCGGCCCGTCTTCACGAATGTATTGGCCGATCTGAAATTCCTTGAGCTTCCTTATCAACCACGGACCCATAACCAAGGAAAGGAATAACGCGGTAATGCTGGCGTAGGCGGTCCGAAAAGTAATGTAGTGAAAGAGGTTTAAGACGTGGAAGTCTTGGTGGAGCTCGAGATAGAGGAAGTAGAACATAAAAACTAGTCCGAGGTCCGGGGTCCGAAGTCCGGAGTCTTGCGTCAGAGGCCGGAAATTACCGATACTCGAAAATCGAAATTCGAAACTCGGGAGTCAGTCGTCGAGTTTCCAGTTTCTAGTTTCTAGTTTCCGTTCTTTCAGCATTTCAATGACCGTCTCCAAATGAACTCCGCGTGAACCCTTCACCAGAATGACGTCGCCGGGCTCGATCAAGGCCCGGCACATTTCACCCGCCGATTTGGCGTCAGGGAAAAATCGCGCTTGCGACGGCGGGAGCCCACCCTCGGCGGCCCCTTCCAGGAAAAACTGGGCATTGCCTTGCACGGCGATCAGCCAGGCCACGCCGCTCGAAGCGCACTTGCGGCCCACGCCCCGGTGCAACTCCGGCGACGTAGGCCCCAACTCCAGCATCTCCCCCGCCACCACGATGCGGCGGCGCGCCCCCGGCCAGACGGCTAGTGTATCTAGCATACTCTCCATGGCCAGGGGGTTCGAATTGTAGCAATCGTTGATGACGGTAACCTCACTCGGGAGTGTAAGAATTTCACTCCGCTGGTGTAGATTTTGAAACCCCGCCAGCGCCTGCCCGATCTCCCCCGGGGGGATGGCGAAAACGCTCGCCGCGGCAATGGCGGCGAGGGCGTTTTGGACATTATGTCTCCCCGGCAGAGGCAAAGTGAATTCGGACATCCAGTCAGGGGTGTCCACCCGAAGGGCGCCTTGACGGACCGCATCCCACTTCGCTACCGGGGTGCGGAAGGCCGCATTCTTCGAAAATCCGAAGGTCAAAACCCGCCCGGGAAAACCCTCGGCAAACTGTCGCACGCGCTCGTCGTCTTCGTTCAAAACGGCGACCGCGCTTGGGCCCGTGGTCGCGAGATAATCAATCAACTCGCGTTTGGCCAGCGCGATCGCGTCGACAGAATCGAAGAATTGCAAGTGCGCAGCGGCGACGTTGGTCACCACACCGATCTGCGGCTCCGCGAGCCGCGCCAAGCGCGCAATCTCGCCGGCGGCGGACATCGCCAATTCCACCACCGCCACATCGTGCTCAGGTTCCAGCCCCAGCAGCGCCAGCGGCAGTCCAAAGTCATTGTTCAAATTCCCCGGAGAACGCAATACGCGAAGACGCCGGCTGAGAATGGCCGCGATCATCTCCTTGGTGGTGCTCTTCCCCGTACTACCCGTAACCGCCAAAAGCTGCTTGCCCCACTTGCGGCGAACTTCGCGGGCAAGCGTCTGGAGCGCACCGCGCGTGTCCGCAACCCCAAGCAGAGCGGGCCGCCATTCCTCCGGAGCGCTGGCGTAAAAAGCCGCGTCAACCACCACGCCGGCGGCGCCGCGGTCCAGCGCCTGCCCTACAAACTGGTGCCCGTCAAACCGAGGGCCACGAATGGCGAAGAAAATCTGGCCGGGCTCGAGCGAGCGCGAATCAATCGAGTATCCCTCAACGGGGCGATCCGCCACGCCACAGGGCGCTCCAAGGTACGCGGCCACCTCCCCCATCATTAACTTCATGTCTAAGGTTTCAGCTTTCAGCTCCCAGCGATCAGCCAAGAGGTCTAGCTGGAAGCTGGTCGCTGAAAGCTGATGGCTACTTTCTGTAATCCATTTCCGCCAGGACCTTGCGCGCCACTTCCCGGTCGTCGAAATCGAGCTTTCCGTCTTTGAGAACCTGATAGGTCTCGTGACCTTTGCCGGCGAGGACCACCACGTCGCCCTTGCGAGCCTCTTCCAGCGCTTTGCGCACGGCAACGCCGCGATCGACTTCTGCGATGTAAGGCTTGCCCGTGCGCTGCAACCCCACCAAGGCGTCCGCCATGATCAGCAGCGGGTCTTCGCCGCGGGGATTGTCGGAAGTCAACACGACGAAATCCGCCAGCGTACCGGCGGCCTCTCCCATGCGCGGACGCTTCGTCCGATCGCGTTCGCCTCCGCAGCCGAAGAGCACAATCAGGCGATTGCGAGTGAGTTCGCGAGCGGTCCTCAGGACGTTTTTCAATGCGTCATCAGTATGTGCATAATCCACCACCACCAGGAACGGTTGCCCCTCGTCGATCCGCTCGAACCGCCCGGGCACCGACTGAAGCTTGGCGATGCCTTCCTCAATCTTTGTGCTGGCAATCCCCATGGCCACCCCCGTGGCAATGGCGGCAAGAATGTTCGCGAGATTGGCGCGCCCCAACATCGGAGAAACGATTTGCAGTTTCCCAATCGGGGTCGCGATGACGGCTTCCGTTCCCTTTGAACTGGACGCCACTTGCTTGGGCGTCACTTGTGCGTTGCCGTTCAATCCATAAGTAAGGCGATTCGGATATGGCAAGTCCAGGAGCCGCGCACCCCAGGGATCATTGGTGTTGATCACCGCCCAGTCAGGAGGCGGGGCGCCCAGGCCCTCAAAAAGGCGGCGCTTGGCCAGGAAATAATGCTCAAAATCCCTGTGATAGTCCAAATGGTCCTGCGTCAGGTTGGTGAAGACGGCGACGGCGAACCGAAACCCCCAGACGCGCTCTTGGGCAAGCGAATGGGATGAGACTTCCATCACCGCCGCCTTGCCGCCTGCTTTCAGCAGTTCCGCAAAGTAGGACAGCAAATCGAGGGACTCCGGAGTGGTGTTGGTGGCAACCTTGGTTTTCCCGCCCATGCGGTACTCAATCGTGCCGAAAACGCCGCTTAATACCCCCGATGCGGCCAGAATGCTCTCCACTAAATAGGTCGTTGTGGTCTTGCCGTTGGTGCCGGTGATTCCTATAAGTTGAAGGCGCTTTTCGGGATGACCGAAGATGACGCGGCCCGAGTCCGCCAAGGCCCGGCGGATGGCCGCCACTTGGATCCAATGGTCGGCCAGTTCGGGAGGCGCGGGACGCTCACTGACCACCGCCACGGCGCCTCTTTCGAGCGCCTGTGAAATGTAAGCGTGACCGTCGGCCTTCTCACCCTGAATGGCAAAGAATAGTGTTCCCGGGCCCACCTCACGGGAATTGTAGGCCAAAGAAGAAACTTCCGCCGCGGTGTTCACGCCCGCGCGCAGAACCGGCAACTCCCGGAGCAATTCGCCTAACTTCATTTCGCACCCGATTATCGCGCCATGCGCACCCAAATGCGGGTGCCGGAAGGCACTTTCGCGCCCGCAACAGGGTTTTGTTCAACTGCCAGGCCGCTCCCCACCACATTGAGGTAGAGGCCCAACTTCACACACTCCTGGGCAACGCGCCGCGCCGCCCATCGGGAAAAATCCGGAACGGTCACCTGGGGGCCATCGCCCAGAACCACCGTGCGAGAAGCACGGCCCCAATCATCAGGGCCGGGTTGCGCCGTGCCGTCCGGCGAAGATTGGTTGGAAAGGGATGCCCGCTCTACGGGCGATGTGGCAACTCCTAAGGACTCCCGATCCAGAGGAAGGTATCCCGTTAAGATCCCCGGCTTCTGGTCCGGAATCTTCGCGGGTTTGGGGGTTGTAGTACGAGGCCACTGGGAGGGATTATCCTGAGGGACGTTCAAATAACCAAGAGTCTGCTCTGCGATGGATCGGAATACCGGAGCTGCCACGTCTGTCCCGTAGTGTGCTCCCACCGGAGAATCGATGGCCACCAGAATAGTCACCGCCGGGTGCATAACAGGAGCAAAGCCGATGAAAGAACCTACAAATACCGATTTTGAATAAGCGCCGTTGGCATCAACCTTCTGCGCGGTGCCGGTTTTGCCGGCGGAGGTATATCCGCCCAATTGCGCGGGTTTGCCGGTGCCGCGGCTAACCACCTGGGCAAGAATCTGGCGCATTGTCTCTGCCGTATGCGCGCTGATCACGCGACGCCCGGTGGCGGGCGCCAAGGGGTCGTGGTGGATGCCAAGAAAAATATCGTGCACGATGCGAGGTTGAAACAGAATTCCCCCATTGGCGATCGCCGAATACGCCGTGACCATTTGGATGGGGGTCACACTGATTTCCTGCCCGATGGAGATTTCACCGATGGAAAGTCCCGACCAGCGGCTGGGCGGCTTTAGCAAACCACGCTCCTCGCCGGGCAACTCCACGTCGGTTTTCGCCCCGAAACCAAACGCTTGGATGTAACGGTAGAAGCGGTCTTCACCGAGCCGCAGGCCCAGCTTGACGGCACCCACGTCACTGGAATTCACCATCACATCGGTAACACTGAGATCGCCATAAGGTTTGTGGTCATGAATCGTATGCCCCGCCAGCACGATGCCGCCGTTCTGGCAATTGATGACCTCCTCGGGATTGGTCAGTTTCTCTTCCAGCGCTGCTGAAAGGGTCACAGCCTTGAAAGTTGACCCCGGCTCATAAATCCACCCCACTCCGCGATCCTGACGTGTCGCCGCAGGGCTGGCGTCAATATTGTTGGGATCAAAGGTTGGTTGACTGGTTAAGGCCAGGATTTCGCCCGTGTTAGGATTCTGCACAACCGCCACACCGCCGGCTGCGTGCGCGCTCGCCACTTCCTCCGCGAGGGCCTTTGTCGCGATGTATTGGATCTTCTCGTCGAGGGTCAGCACGACGTTCTTGCCGGGAACCCCCGCCCAATCGGTGCTGTGAAAGGCGCGGCGGCGCGCGTCGGAAGCCAGCAGCACGCGGCCGGGCTTGCCTTTGACCTTATCGTCCAGGGCGTACTCAATTCCCCCCAGGCCTTTGTCATCCAAGCCGACGTAACCGATGGTTTGCCCAGCCAAATCCCCTTTGGGATAAAAGCGTTTGGTCTCGGTCTGAAAATAGATACCTTTCACGTTCAAAGCACGGACGCGCGCGGCTTCAGCCGTCGTCACCCGGCGCCTGACCCAGCAGAAGGAACGCGCCGTCTGGAAGCGATCACGGAGGTCGTCGGCATCCCCCGCCAGGGCTTGGGCGAGCCGGGAAGCCACCTTCTGAGACTCGGCAATCTCGCTCGGCACGGCGAAGACCGACTCCACATCCATGCTCATCGCCAGGGCATTCATCTGCCGGTCATAGATGACGCCGCGCTGGGGGGCCACCTCAATGACGCGCTGGCGCTGGCGCTGGGCACGCGACACCATATCCACGTACTGGATGACTTGAAAATAATAAAGGCGGGCGGCAATGCAGCCGAACCACAAGCAACAAACCGCGCCGACGATCAGTCGCCGCCTCTCCAGGCGAGACCGATCGGGCTTCGCCCTGCGAGAATCTGGCTTGCGTCGACGCATTGAAGTTACGGCTCGTGTGGAGTATCTCCGCTACCTACGGAGAAGTTGTGTGCCAGTTCCGAGCTTTCCGAGGCGTTCGCCGCGGGACCCTGTGCGCCCACCCAAATCACCTGCTGCGGGGTGAGCGTGACCATCCCGAGCCGGGTCCGCGCCAGCGTGTCGATCCTTTCAGGATCGGCGAGCGCTGCCTGCTCCAGCCGGTACTGATGGTTCTGCTCTTCCAGCGTCGTGTATTCGGCCTTGATTTGTTCAACCTGGTAACCGTACCGCACGCACTGGAAATGCTGCCACGCGAACATGAGCACAAAAAGAAAAACCACGAAGCCCAATCCCAACAGACTGAAACATTCACGGCGACGCTCCAGGTCAACTTCGCGCACCACGCGGGAATTGTTGATAGGCTTCACGAAATAGAATTCCGGAAAATTCGCCCTGCCCGCGGCAGGGACGTTTCTCGGGCGCCGTCTGGCTACTGGTAATGTGGCTGTTGCTGTGGCCATTTTTAGTACCGGGGTACGGGAAACGGGGCACGGGAAGAGCAGTCCCCGGGCCTTGTTTCCTATTCCTTTCCCCCAGTTCCCTGCTTTTCTGCCGCCCGCAGCTTGACGCTGCGCGCGCGCGGATTGATCTGTACTTCCTCATCCCCCGGACGAACCACTTTGCGCGTCAGGATGCTCGCCTGGCCTTCAATCTGCCACCGCCGGAAGGCTTGCTTGACCCGGCGGTCTTCCAGGGAGTGAAAACTCAGGATCACAACTCGCCCCCCCGCCCGAAGGACCGCGAGGACCTTGCCCAAAAACTGCTCCAGATTCTCCAACTCTGCGTTCACAGCCAGGCGGAGAGCCATGAAGCTGCGTGTCGCCGGGTGAATTTGGTGGAGGCCCGCCCGGGAGGGGATCGCTCGCGTCACCACCTGCGCCAGTTCGGTGGTAATTTGATACGGACGGGCCTTCACAATGGCTCGCGCAATCCTGCGCGAGTGGCGCTCTTCCCCCAACTCGAAAAGAATATCTGCCAGTTCCCGCTCGCTGGCGTGGTTCACCAGGTCGGCGGCGGTAGTTTCGGCGCCGGGATCCATTCGCATGTCAAGAGGACCCGGCAGATTGAAACTGAATCCGCGCGCGGCGTCGTCAAGCTGCATGGAGCTCAAACCGAGATCCGCCACAACTCCGTCCACTGGCGGCAATCCGTTCGCGGCGTGCAACGCGTCGATTTGTGCGAAATTCCCCTGCTGCATCATCAACTTCTCGCCAAACCCTGCCAGCTTTCGGCCGGCCACTTCCAGCGCCCGAGGGTCGCGGTCCAGGCCTAAAAGCCTGCCGGTTCCCAGGCGCTTCAAAATCTCCTGCGCATGCCCTCCGCCCCCGAGCGTCGCATCGATGTAGATTCCTTCCGGCCGCACGTTGAGAAATTCGAGGGTCTCGCGAACCAGCACGGGAATATGGATAGGCCGAGTACTCTCGGCCATGCCCGAAAGTTCCATGTTCCCACTTGGCTGGTCATTCATCACCGTCGGTCAAACCGGAAACCGCTGGTCAGTCGATTCCCAAATCGTCCAGCCCGGCCCGATCCTCATCCGTTATCGGCTGGGCCATCGGCTCGCGCTTCCGTTCCATGCTGGAGACTTCCAGGTACTCCACGCGACCCATCACGGCAACTTCCCCTTGCATGCCGGCTCTCTCGCGTAGAAGCGGGGGAATCAAGACCCGGCCCTGCGCATCGCCGCGAGCAGTCTGCCCCCAATAATTGGTGCGCTCCAGGAACAATCTCTTGATCTTATTGGCGTCTTTTTCGCCGCGCACCGGAACCAAGCTCTCCTCGATCTTGATCCATACGGGAAGGGGGTAGATCCGGACCGAACCTCCCTCCAAGCTGGTCACAAAAAAGTCCAGATCGGGGCCGTACTTTTCATCCAGGGTGTCCTTGAAGGCCGTCGGGATCTTTAGCCGGCCCTTTTCGTCCACGGTCGCGGTGATGTTGCCCCTAAACATTTGACTTGCCCAGCGCGCCTTACGGTCTACAAATCCCCTTGAATATTAATGACTACCCACTTTCACCCACTTATGGCCACCGACTTTATAGGCATATTTAACTCTTGTCAAGAGCTTTTTTCATTTTTTTTAATGAGTTGGGGTTAGTCCATGCTGTTTGAATCTTGGAGAGGCTAATTAACTCTTGAGTACCATCTTTTTCAAAGCTTGCGGACAATTTCTGCCCGCTGCCCCGGTCATATTTAAAGATTTCGTCGTCAGATACTTTGATTGTTGGGTGGCTGAATCGCCCTTGAAGTCAAAAAGCCTTTTCATGTATGTGCCAATCCTCCGCATGTTGGTATGATATGGGCACAGGGTGGGAAAGCAAATACTTGCACCAGGAGGCGTCATGGCGGAGGTGAAGATTCCGAGGGCCTCAACCGAGCTACCGGTTTATGTGGCTACGCCCCACAAGGACGCGCCGTGGCCGGGTGTCGTGGTGATCCACGACGTCATGGGAATGAGCCGCGACCTGAGGAACCAAGCCGACTGGCTGGCGAGCGAGGGATTCCTGGCGGCGGCTCCCGACCTGTTCCATTGGGGCGGGAAACTGACCTGCCTGCGAACCATTTTCCGCGACGTGCAGGCTCGGCAGGGAAGGACCTTCGACGACATCGAGGCCGTCCGCACTTGGCTAGCCGGCCAGGAGGGCTGCACGCGCAAAATCGGCGTCATCGGTTTTTGCATGGGCGGCGGATTCGCTTTACTCCTCGCCCCCGGCCACGGTTTCGCCGCATCGAGCGTGAACTATGGCGCCGTTCCGAAGGACGCCGACACCTTCTTGCGCGGAGCCTGTCCCATTGTCGGAAGTTTTGGCGCCAGGGATCGCTCGCTGCGCAGCGACCCGGGTCGCCTGGAGCGGGCCCTCGCGGCGGCTGGCGTGGACCATGACGTGAAGGTGTATCCTGACGCCGGTCACGCGTTCCTCAACAATCATGACCGGGCGGAGGTACCGACGCTGCTTGTGATTATGGCGAAGTTTACGCGGGGCGGCTACCACGAGCCCTCAGCCCAAGACGCGCGCCGCCGCATCGTCGCCTTCTTCAATACGCACCTCAAGTCGTAGTCGGCTTTCGCATCAGGCAACTAGCCGTCACCTCTGATTCGCCTGACGAATCGAATCCAGGCGAACCCGCCCGAATACCACGGCCGACGCCAGTTGCATGGTCCGGTTCCGTCGTGATAGCTTTGCTCGCGCATTGGTGAGCTAGCGTGCCATTTGGGTTTTAGAAGGTGGCACGGGCGTCCCGCGCGCGACCCAGACACGGCCAGGATGCCCGTCCCACACCGGAGGGAATGAATACCATGTCGATGAAGATGACAAGACGAACCGCATGCAAACTGATGGCGGGAGCGCTTCCCGCAATGAAGCTCGGGGCTGCGCAACACGAACCAGCGCCTGGAATCGAGATTGAGCGTGGGCCTTTTGAAGGGACGCGTGCGTCCTTGAGCAAGTATGAAATCCCCGAGTGGTTTCGCGACGCCAAGTTCGGCATTTGGGCGCACTGGGGCCCACAATCGGCCATCGAAGCCGGGGATTGGTATGCCCGGAATATGTACATGCAAGGATCCGATCAAAACATCTATCACATGGAAACCTACGGGCATCCCTCCAAGTTTGGCTTCAAAGACACGATCCCACTCTGGAAGGCGGAGCAATTCGATCCCGCCTATCTTATTGGCCTCTACAAGAAGGCCGGCGCGAAATACTTCATGAGCATGGGCGTGCATCACGATAACTTCGACATGTGGAATTCCACTTATCAGCCTTGGAATGCCGCCAACAAAGGGCCGAGGAAAGACATCATCGGCATGTGGGCTCACGCGGCTCGGGATGCCGGACTGAAGTTTGCCGCTAGCGACCATCTGTGGATCACCTACAAATGGTTTTCGGTCAATCACGGCCACGATAAAACGGGGCCCTACGCCGGAGTGCCTTACGATGGCGCTGATCCCGCCAACTCCAGCTTGTATGTCGATTCCGACCAGGTTTGGGGAGAGAACCTGGATTGGGATGAAACCGGCATCCCCCTGTGGTGGAGGCGCCACTGGTTTATGCGGATCAAGGATCTCATCGACAAGTACCAACCGGATTTGCTCTACACCGATGGTCCCCTCCCCTTCGAGGAATATGGGCTGAGCCTCGTGGCGCACCACTACAACCTGAGTGTGAAGAAAAACGGCGGGAAGCCCGAGACCATCTACACCAGCAAGCGCCCCGGAGACACCGAGCATGGCACCGGAGTGCTCGATGTCGAACGCGGGATCGTGGCCGACATTTGGCCGCGCCCGTGGCAAACGGACACCTGCATTGGCGACTGGCACTACAAGCGCGGCCAAAAGTACAAGACGCCCAAGACCATCATCGACATGCTGGCGGACATTGTCAGCCGCAATGGCAACCTGATGCTGAATTTTCCCCTTCCGGCGCGCGGCACTTTGGACCAGGAAGAATTGGGTATTCTTGCCGAGATCACCAAATGGATGAGCGTAAATAGCGAAGCCATCTACGCCTCGCGACCCTGGAAGATTTTTGGCGAGGGGCCGGTAGTGGCCGCGGCAGCCAATGACGCGCCATTTAACGAGGAGAAACGTAAGGACCTGACGGCAGCAGACGTCCGCTTTACCACTAAGGGCGAAACACTGTATGCCTTTGTGATGGGCTGGCCGGAATATCAAGCGGTCATTCGGCCCTTGGCTATCAACACCGCGTTGCGAGTTGGCAAAATCGAGAATGTTGAACTCCTCGGCTTCGACGGCAAACTCGAATGGTCGCAGGATAACTCGGGCCTGAAGGTGCTGATGCCCGCACAGAAGCCCTGCGATTACGCCATCGTGTTCAAGGTCACCGGCGCCATCGCAGGGTGACGGGCAGAACTCCTGATAGACGATTGGTGATTGGCGATTAGTGATTTGTGATTTTGCATTGGCAAGACCGGACGGTCACCAGTGGTTTGCGGTCCCAGCATCGGGAAGCCAATTTCGGAGTCCTGTATCTTAACATATAATAATACTAAATGAAGAAATATCTAACGGTATATACAGCCAATGTGTGTTACCGAGTTTCAGTGTGACCGTTAAGATTGGCGCGCAGGAATAACGCATCCTCCCAGCGCAACGCTCAGCATAACCGGACAATGTGTCATCCAATTTCCATCCCCTATAGTTTTTAGTAACTGCCGCTGTTTCAGTATGTTCTCAGGATTGGGAAACGAAAATCGGCCTTTCTGCGCCTTTGTTTTCAATATGTTCTCAGGATTGGGCATACTCGGGCAAGTTGGACATGAAGTCGCACCGTGATTCCCGTAGGGTTCAGCGAATCCGATCACACGTTCCCCCTTTCTTTCCCCAAAAGCCATGCCTCTACGCCGCCGCTGATGTGGTTTGGCAAACCAGTTCGCCGGTGGCGGGTTCCTCGCTTGCCGGCGTCAGTCTTTCCCCTTGGCGCAGGACGGGCTCCCGGCGCCGGGCGTAGAACTGGCGCAGCTTACGTTCGACCTGATCCTCCAGGTGAGTTTCATAGCGGATGACTTCGTCCAATTGCTGGCTCGGCAACAGCAGATCGGAATCGTCGCGGACGGGGTCGTTCGCCAAATGCTCCGCCTTGTAGAGGGCCTTCTTCTGCTTATAGTCGTCGATTTCGTGGTTCACGTCGGCAATCAGTGCGATCTGCGCATCGTCATCCTCGCGCAGTTTCCCCTCGGCGGAGCGCTTCTCCAGTCCCTGAAACCGGCCCAGAAGCGTGCCGCCCAAAGCCCCCGGATTCTTTCCGTAAAGAGCTTGAAAATAGACTTCCCATTCTTTTTCAAACATTCCCGCCCGGACGACGTCGCGCAGTTGATGGAGATACCCGAGGACCTGTTGGAATTTCCAGGGAGAGTCGGGGAGGCCGGTAAAGCCCACCAGGGGAATCTGGGCGCGCTGCCCGAGAGCGGCCGCCCCCGAGGCCGGCATGCTTTCACGCTTGCGCTCGCCCGCAAGCTTGCGCTTCCGCACCGCCAGGACCGCCACCTCCGCGCGCTGCATGCGCTCGAGCCTCCAGCGCAGGATGGCGATGTCTTGCACCCAGGCGGACTCCCAGCCATCGCGCGGCTCCATGGCTTCCACCAAGGCCTTGTGCACCTGTTCGAAATCTTCCGGGCGCTCCCCAAGCACCTCCATGCTACGTGCTACGACTTCGGAAAAAGGGTACGGCTGGGGGAGATTGCGGCTGGAGATGGCTTTGCCGCGCTCGCTGCTTGGCCCACGGGAGTGTCGGCCGTTCGCCTGGCTCGCTGCGGATTGCGCCGCGCTGGGTTCTCTGGTAATTAGACTCATGGTTTTCTCTCCTTATAATAGGACAGACGGCGTGAGCGCCTGCCGCCCTCGCGCGGAGAAGGGAGCCGTCGGCGGATAAGATGGGTAGACAAGGGCGCGGAGGGCAAGTGAAGAGTACTGCGCTCATGGCACAATTGTAGCTCACATCAGTACGTGTTGTCAAGAGATTTAATTGACCAATTTCCTACCGGCAGGAAGAAAAATTATGACAAATCGCAGAATTTCGGCCTAAACCGACATCGTGTCCGTAAACGGGGCGCTTGGTCTAGGGCCCCTCCGCACTTCCCCTCGTAGCAACGTAACGCAGGACCCGCCCTCCAGCCCTGCGGCTTTTTGGAGCAGCGCCCACTCCCCGCCCCCTAGCAGCCCGTGGTGGAAACGTGCCTTTTCGGGGCGGTGAGCAAAGCGTTGGTGGAAGGCTCCGGCAGCGAGCGGGGCGGTTCGAGAGGTTCGGGAGAGTCGGCATAATCTTTCCAGGCC
>Ga0187884_10000183_pt1 | contig 63834 bp, 59 predicted proteins | sample June2016WEW_20_4_FD_132983 | JGI IMG/M metagenome (GOLD analysis project Ga0187884, IMG submission 132983) | Peatland microbial communities from SPRUCE experiment site at the Marcell Experimental Forest, Minnesota, USA - June2016WEW_20_40 | ecosystem: Environmental > Terrestrial > Soil >...
AAGGCAGCCCGTCAGGAGGTCGGAGTCGCACCGAGTACCGCTGCCGCTGCACCGGCACCCACCTCCGACCACCCGACCCGGCGGTCGGCAGGCGCAGGGACCCTACTTCAGCACCCTGCTAGCTCGTCGCGCGGCTATGTCCAGCATCTCCGCTACGAGGTCGGTCAGCACGACGCGTCCCTTCGGCGACAGTCTCGCGATGCTCAAACCCGGCTCACCCGTGCCTGCGGCAATGTCGAGATGTTGATGATCTTCGGCGATGTCGAGACGCTCGATAATCGCTGCGCCGACCGGGCCCAGCTGATCCATGATGACCGAGTCCCACTTCTCCCAGCCCGCAGAGAGCCCGGCCCACGTCACTCGCTGAACGTCTCGGATCTCATCGGCGCTCGGCATCGGCCCTCCCGCTATCGATACACCCACCGAACACGAAGGCACTCCTTGGCGGGAGTTCATAATACCCGCTCTGGCGCCCTTACGCCAGCACGCCTACGCGCACATAACGATGGCCGAAGATGTCCCCCGAGCGCCAGGTCGGAGCCAGCGGTCGTCAAATAAGGCAAACGTTGGCTGACGCGGCACTAGGTCAGTCGACGTGGAAGGGACAGCGTGCGCGTTAGCAAGGTACTTCGAGCGATCGTCGGGTTGGGCCGTGAGGTCGTGATCATGTCCGTCGAGGTGGAGACCGAGGGTCGGCCACGGCTGCGAGTCCATGTGCGTTCGAAGGTGCGGCGTCGGGGCCGTAAGCGGCCAAGGAGTTCAAGGGGCTGCGGTTCGTGCTGCGTTGGAGCTGGGAGAACCTCACCATGGGCCAACGCGAGGTCATCTGGGCGCTCGAGACGGCGAACCGGCGCACGTTCCGGGCGTTCCAGCTGAAAGAAGAACTCCGCGACATCTTCGCCCTGCCCTTGCTCAAAGCCCGGCGGGCGCTCGACGACTGACTCGCCTACGCGTCGCGCTCCAAGCTCGCCCCGTTCGTGAAGCTCAACCGCACCATCCGCGCCTACCGGGCCTCGATCGAAGCGACCATCGAGTGGCGGCTCACCAACGGGATCGCAGAGTCCAACAACGCCAGCATCGGCCGCATCCGCGCCAACGCCCGAGGCTTCCACAACCCCAACGCCTTCATCACCATGATCATGCTGGAGCGAGCCGGCATCGCCCCCAGCTGCCATGGACCACCGCCGCATGACCCCCGGCAGCGTCAGTTGTCCCCCAATTCCCAACACGATATGGGACGCAACTCCCAGGGCAGGCGCGGCCGTTCAGCACCGAGAGTGCCCCGTAGGGACTATGCCGGCCACTGAGATGCCGTATGCGTCCGGCAGGGCGACCCGCCTCGGCCACCGCCCGTTGCGCGTCACCAGTCGATCGTGCCTGGAGCGGCGCAAGACCGCGAGACTAGGGATCATTCCGAGAACGAGTACTGATCCCCGCAGCGGCGAGGCTCTGGGCGTGGCCGGGAATCCCAGCACTGACCTGAACTCATCCGGCTGTCGGGGAGCGGGGACTCGAACCCCGGACCCCTGGTCCCCCAGACCAGTACTCTAACCACCTGAGCTACTCCCCGACGGGTCCGGACCCAGTGTAGCGGATGCCCCTGAGGGCCACGGCGGGCCGGGGGAAGCCGGCCCCCCCTGCCGGGGATCCGGTCATGGCGACGGGCTCCGCGGGCCGCGCGCGGCACGCGGAGGCCGGAAGGTCCGCCGGCGGGCACGACAACCGGGGGTGTTCATGGCACACTCCCTGGCATGCGCCGCCCGCTGCGCCTCGCCGCCTCCGCCGCCCTCGGCTACGCGATCGGATCGCTGCCCTCGGGCGTCCTGGTCGGACGCCTCACGCGCGGGATCGACGTCCGCGAGCACGGCAGTCACAGCATGGGCATGGCCAACGTTCTCCGCACCGCCGGGCGCGGCCCGGCGGCGGTGACGCTGGCCCTCGACATCGGCAAGGGCGCTGCCGCGGCGCGGCTGGGCGAGGCGCTCTGCGGCCGCGCTGGCGGTGCGGCCGCCGGTCTGGGGGCGGTGGTCGGGCACTCCTGGCCGGTGTTCGCGGGCTTCCGGGGCGGCAAGAGCTCCGCCACCCTCTTCGGCGCCGCCAGCGTGCTCACCCCTCCGGTGGCCGGTGTGTCCCTGGTCGCGGGCGCCACGGCCCTGGCCATCTCCCGGCGGACCTCGGTGCTCTCGCTCTCCGGCAGTGCCGCCGGAGGCCTCGCCGCACTCGTGCTCGGGCTGCGCCGCCGTGACGCCGCCGGGCTCGCGCTGGCACTGCCGGGGGTCGCGGTCGTGATCTTCCGCCATCGGGAGAACATCGACCGGCTCATCCGGGGCGTCGAGCCCGCCGTGGGCGACCCCGAGAAGCCCACCGCCTGAGACCGGGAACAACTCCAACCCGCCCGGCGCTTACGTCCGCGCGGCGGGGCTCGCGGCCGGCGTGGCGGCCCTCACCCATCTCTGGGGCGACGGCCGGGAGGGGATCCCGCCACCCGGAGCGCTCAGGAGTGCGACCCCGGAAGCGGGACCCCCATGGCCCTTCCCCGATCAGAAGACCCTGATCGACACCTCGGCCGGCTCGAGCAGCAGCTTCTTGAGCTCGTCGTTCACCTTGAGCAGGGTGAGCGAGGCACCCGCCATCTCCAGCGACGTGCAGTACTCGTTGACGTAGCTGCGGAAGACCTTGATGCCCTGCGCCTCGAGCTTCTTGTGCGCGATGCCGTAGAGCACGTAGAGCTCGCCGATCGGCGTCCCGCCCAGCCCGTTGACCATCAGAGCGACCTCGTCGCCGCTCTTGTAGGGGAGGTCGGGGACCACCGCGTTGAGCATGATGTCGACGATCTCGTTGGCGGAGACCAGCTTGGTCCGCTGCCGGCCCGGCTCACCGTGGATGCCGATGCCGACCTCCATCTCGTCGTCGGCGATGTCGAAGAGGAAGGCTCCCTTGACCGGCGGGGTGCAGGAGCTCAGGGCGATGCCCAGCGTCCTCACATTGGCGATGACGTCATTGCCGATGCGCACCAGCTCCTCGAGCGACGCGCCCTTCTCGGAGGCCGCGCCCACCGCCTTGATCACGAAGAAGTTGCCGGCCACCCCGCGCCGTCCCACCGTCCAGGTCGAGTCCTTGACGGCCACGTCGTCGTTGACCAGCAGCGTGTCCACCTTGATGCCGTCCGCCTCGCACATCTCCCGGCCCTGCTCGAAGGCGAGCCGGTCGCCGGTGTAGTTGTTGACGATGTGGAGAACGCCCTTCGGCGAGTTGAGCAGCTTGGTGGTCTCGTAGACGAACTCCACCGGCGGTCCGGCGAAGACGTCACCCGGGCAGGCCGCGTCCAGCATCCCCTTGCCCACGATCATGGTGTGGGCCGGCTCGTGGCCGGAGCCGGATCCCTGGATGATCGAGACCTTGTTCGCCTGGGGCATGTCGGCCCGGTAGATGAGGTTGTACTTGGGCTCGTACTTGAGCCTCCCGTCGCTGGCGAGGAGGATCCCCTCCAGCATCTCGGGGACGAATTGCCTCGGGTCATTGACGAATTTCTTCATGTACCTGTCTCCCTCTAGGTGTGCTTCTCGCGCCAAGCTGCGCTGACGCTTTGCAAGATGATGCCGATGGCGGTAGCTCCGGCGTCGACCGATCCGATGCTCCGCTCTCCGGTGTAGGCGGCCCGGCCGCGCATGGCGAGCATCGGCTTGGTGGCCTCGGCCGCCCGGGTGGCCACGTCCGCCGCCTCCTGGAGCGCCGCGGCGCCGTGGTCCTGGGCGGCCTCGGGCCGGGCCAGGCCGGCCTCGAGGGTGTCGATCGCGGGTACCAGCGCATCCAGGAGCGTCTTGTCCCCCAGCGAGGCTCCGCCACGCTGCATGATCCCGGTGACGGCGGCGCGCAGGATGGCGATCACGTCGGCGCCGGTCAACTCGGTCTTGTCGCCGGCCGCCGCCGCCGCGCGCAGGAAGGCGGTGCCCCAGATCGGGCCGCTGACCCCGCCCACCTTGCCGGAGAGCACGAAGCCCACCTTCTTGAGGACCGAGCCCACGCTGCTCCGGTCGAAGCTGTCGTAGTCGCTGACCACCACCTCGAACCCGTTCCGGAGTGAATAGCCGAAGTCGCCGTCGCCGACCACCGCGTCCAGCTGGGCGAAGTAGACGGCATTGTCGACGATGGTCTTGGCCATCGTCCTCAGGACCAGGTCGACGTCATCGAGTGCGCTCGCCGCCATCGCTGTGTATTCCTCCTCTGCTTTCCCGATACTCCGAGCTGCTACCCCCTCAAGCACGCCTCCAGGTCGCTCACGGTGACGAAGTCCCCGGGGCGGGCCGGGCTCCGGTTGGCGATCACCACGCTCCTCTCCTCCCCGGGGTCGCCCAGCGACGAGACCACCAGGGCCGCCTCGGAGAAGTCCTCGTGCTCCGTGTAACCGTTGACGGTGATGAGGCAGCACAGGCCAGCGGCGACGGCCGCCTCCAGGCCGTTGCGCGAGTCCTCGATGACGAGCACCCCGGCCGGGTCCACGCCCAGCCGCTCGAGGGCCAGGAGGTAGATGTCGGGGGCCGGCTTCTTGTGGGGGACGCAATCGCCGGCGAGCAGGACGTCGAAGCGGGCGGCGCGCTCCGGGCCGGCCGCCCGGTCCAGGATGGCGCGCACCGACGGCTCCGCCGATGTCGACGCCACCGCCAGCTTCCAGCCCGCGTCCTGGGCCTCCCCGATGATGCGCCGGATGCCCGGCCGCGGAGGCAGCTTGCCGGCAGCCACCATCTCGGTGTAGATCTCGGTCTTGCGCTTGTGCCAGCCGGCGAGCAGCGCGGCCCTCCCCTCCGGGTCGGCGGGCAGGCCGTGGACGCGAACGAACTCGGGGGTCAGATCGCTCGCCATCCGCTCCTTGCCGCCGGCGATCTGCAGCTTGCGTCCGTACTCCTCCTCGGACCAGTGCAGGGGCACCCCCACCTCGCGGAAGGTCTGGTTGAAGGCGGGCAGATGACCGTAGCGCTCGGTGTCGGCGAGCACGCCGTCGCAGTCGAAGATGATGGCGCTCACGCCCACGCCTTCCCTTCACTGCCGAAGAGGTGGATGTGGTGCTTGGCCATCTCCATCACGGCGGTCCGCTGGGCCTTGAAAATCGCGGGCGGATCGTACTCGCCGGGATGCGCGGTCATGTACTCGTAGCCCGACTTCATGAAGGCGATCTTGAGCGCCGTCGAGATGTTCACCTTGGCGCAGCCGCGTCCGATCAGGTCGCTGAACTGCTCCGGCGTCATCCCCGTCCCGCCGTGGAGGGCGACCGGGATCCCGGTCGCCGCGACGATGTCGCTGACGCGCTGGCTGTCCAGATGGGGGGTGCTCGCGTACACACCGTGGGCGTTGCCGATCGCCGGGGCGAAGACGTCGACCCCGGTGGCGCGCACGAAGTCGACCACCGTCTCCAGTGACTGCACGTGCTGGGCCTCGTCGCCGGTCATCTCCTCGGTCCGCTTGAAGCCCTCGATCTCGCCCTCGACGTGCGCTCCGTAGCGGCGCGCCTCCGCGACCACCTCGATGCACTGGCGCTTGTTCTCCTCGACGGACAGCTTGCTGGCATCGAAGAGAACCGAGTTCCAGCCCATCGCCAGGCATTCGCTGATCAGCTTCCGATCGGGGCAGTGATCGAGGTGGAGGGCCACCGGCACGGTGATGCTCTTGGTCATCTCGCGCCACATCGCGTACATGACGCCGACCCCGGTCATCACCACGTGCTTGACCGACGTCTGCAGGATCACCGGCGCGCGCAGCTCCTCAGCGGCGGCCAGCACCGCCTCCATGGTGAGGTCGTTGACGACATTGATCGCCGCGACGCCGTACCTCTCCTCGAAGGCCCGCTCGAGAATGGACTTGGTGGTTACGACAGGCATGGCTACACCTCCCGTTGGAATGCCGGCTCGCCGCCGCCGGCGCGGCCCCTCGCGGCCGGCTCGCCGGCGGCGAGGTCGAGGACGGCCCGCGCGTTGTCCTCATCGACGACCAGGACGCTGATCACCCCGGCCCGCAGGATGCCCAGGATCGCCCGCGGCTTCTCCGGCTCGCTGACCACCGCCACCACGGTGCCGATGCGGCGCAGGTGGTCGACGGTCAGCGCCACCAGCCGGCTCTGGTGGGGAGAGGCGACCATCCGCCCCTCGATGTCGACGTAGTTCCCGAGCACGTCGCCGACCGCGCCCTGGCTGCGGAGCCGGGCGATCTCGTCGGTGGTGAGACAGCCCGACCTGACCATGGTGCAGCCGTCGTCGGTGCCCCCGATCCCGACCAGTGCCACGCTCGCCTGCGCCGCCTGGTCGAGGCTGTGGGCGATCGCCTCCTGGGCGAGCAGCTGGTCGCGGATCTCCGCGCTCTCCACGTAGGCGGGGGCGTAGAGGCTCACCGCCCGGCCCCCGCAGGCGGCGGCCAGGGCCCGGCAGATCTCGTTCGGGTTGGTCGGGGCGTCGATCCCCGGGGAGCCGCCCATGGCGCTGACGAAGGTGACCTCCAGCCGGCTCCCCGGCCGGAAGAAACGGGGAACGGCGCCCGCGGTGCGGCCATGGCTCACCGCCACCACGCAGCCGTCGTGGAGACGCCGCTCCAGGTATCGGGCAGCGCGCTGGGCCACCGCCTCGCGCTGCGCCTGCGGGTCGGCGCGCGCCGAGCACACGATCGCGTCGCTCAGGCCGAAGGTTTCGCGCAGCTGGCTCTCCAGCTCCAGTCGCAGCCCCGGAGGAGCCTCGATGTGGATGGCGACGACCCCGGAGCGGCGGGCGCGCTCCAGGAGGCGCTGGACCTTGGGCCGGGAGAGGGCGAACTCACGCGCGATCTCCTCCTGGGTGCGCTCGTCGACGTAGTACCGCTGGGCGAGGCGGGCGAGGAGCTCGTGCTCGTCCTGGCGCAGCTCCTCGCTCACGCTCCCTCCACCCGTCGCGTGATGAGCAATTGCTCATCGACGCACAGATTATCGGTCGTGGCCCGCGCGAATGCAAGGATGAGATCAGGGGATGCCGGAGCTCAGGCGGCCTCGAAGGGGCTCGTCGTGCCACCCCCGGGTGCCGGCGCGCCGGCCTGCGTCAGCTCCATTCGTCGTCGGCGTCCACCCACTCGAGGGTGCGCGCCACCGCCTTCTTCCACTTCCGGTAGCGGCGCTCCCGGGACTCAGGGTCCAGCCCGGGAAGCCATTCCGCCGCCTTGTGCCAGTTGGCGCGGAGGCTCTCGACGTCCGGCCAGAAGCCGACGCCGAGGCCGGCCGCGTAGGCGGCGCCCAGAGAGACCGTCTCGGAGACGATCGGCCGGACCACCGGCACCCCGACGAAGTCGGCGAGGAGCTGCATCAGCAGGTTGTCGGCGGTCATCCCGCCGTCGGCCTTGAGCACCCGCAGCTCGGCGCCGGAGTCGATGTTCATCGCCTCGAGCACCTCGCGGGTCTGCCAGGCGGTGGCCTCCAGCACCGCGCGGGCCAGGTGCCCCTTGGTGGTGTAGCCGGTGAGGCCGGCGATGACCCCCCGCGCGTCCGAGCGCCAGTGGGGAGCGAAGAGCCCGGAGAAGGCGGGCACCACGTACACCCCTCCGCTGTCGTCCACGGTCCGGGCTAGGGTCTCGATCTCCGCGGCGCTGGAGATCATCCCCAGCTTGTCCCGGAGCCACTGCACCAGCGCCCCGGTCACGGCGATCGAGCCCTCCAGGGCATAGGTCGCCGGCTCGCCGGCGATCCGGCAGCAGACCGTGGTGAGCAGCCCGTGGGTCGACTGCACCAGGCGCTCGCCGGTGTTGAGCAGCAGGAAGCTGCCCGTGCCGTAGGTGCACTTGCCCTCCCCGGCCGCGAAGCAGGTCTGGCCGAAGAGCGCCGCCTGCTGGTCCCCCAGGGCGGCGGCGACGGTGAGGCCGCGGAGTGGCTCGCCGGCTTCGCCGTACGGCTCCGAGGAGGCGTGGATCTCCGGCAGCATGGCCCGGGGCACCCTCATCGCCTCGAGCAGCTCGTCGTCCCAGTTCAGGGTTCTGAGGTCCATGAGCATGGTCCGGCTGGCGTTGGTGACGTCGGTCACGTGGCGTCCGGTCAGCTTCCAGATCAGCCAGGTGTCCATGGTCCCGAAGAGCACCGTCCCCCGCTCGGCGCCGTCGCGGGCCCCCTCCACGTGGTCCAGGATCCAGCGGATCTTCGGCCCCGAGAAGTAGGTTGTCAGGGGAAGCCCGGTCTTGGCCCGGAAGCGGTCCTTGCCCCCATCCCGGGCCAGCTCGTCGACGATCTTGTCGGTGCGGGTGTCCTGCCAGCTGATCGCGTTGCAGACCGGCCGGCCGCTGTCGCGCTCCCACACGATGGTGGTCTCGCGCTGGTTGGCGATGCCCAGGGCGACGAGGTCGGAGAGCGTGAGCCCGGCCTTGCTGAGGGAGTCGTGAACCACCTCGAGCACGTTGGCCAGGATCTCGTCCGGATCGTGCTCCACCCATCCCGGCCGGGGGAAGAGCTGGCGGTGCTCCTTCTGCGCCACCGACACGATCCGGCCCCGCCCGTCGAACAGCATGCAGCGCGACGACGCGGTGCCCTGGTCGATGGATGCCACATAGGCGCCCGTCATGTTGCCGCACCTCCTCGGACCCCACCGGCGGCGAACGGCGCCGGCAGGGCCGTCGGGCTCACTGGCACCCCCGCCTGGTCAGCGCCACGGCAGCTCCCAGTCTCCCGAGCGATGGTTGCGCTGTCAAGCGCCCGGGACCCCCGCGCCCGCGGCGGACGGAGCCCGGCTACCACGGGATCGCCCCCAGGTCGCGGGAGATCGACCGCGCCGACTCGCGCACGTACGACACCAGCTCGCTTCGCGGAGCCTCCGACTCGCACAGCCGCTCGACCGGCCCAGAGATGGCGATCGATCCGACCGTCTCCTCCCGCCGGTCGGTGATGGGCGCGGCGACCGAACCCTCGCCGTCCTCCAGCTCCCCCATGTCAGCCGCCCAGCCGCGCCTCTTGACCTCCCTGATCGCGGCGCTCAGCTGGTGGGGGTCGGTGATCGTGCGGGGGGTGAAGCGGGTCAGCTCCTCCGCCCTGAGCTCGGCGAGCAGATAGGGTTTGGCGGCGAGCAGGGTCTTGCCCATCGCGGTCGCGTGGAGGGGGAGCAGCGAGCCCACCTGGAGCACCTGGTAGCTGTCGTCGGGGCGGAAGACGTGGTGGACCACCAGCACCCGGCAGTCGTGGAGGGTGCCGATCCGGACCGCCTCGTTGCTGCGGGCGGCCAGCGAGTCCGCCCAGTTCAGCGCCCGGGTGCGCAGCTCGTTGCCGTCGAGGTAGCTGCTGCCGAGGTGGAGCAGGGCGGCCCCCAGCTGGTACTTCCCCGAGTCCGCATCCTTCTCGACGAAGCCGACCTGCTGGAGGGTGCGCAGGATCCCGAAGACCGTCCCCTTGGGCAGACCCAGCTGCGCCGTCAGCTCGCCCAGGCTGAGACGGCGGGTCCGGCCGGAGAGCAGGCGCATGACCTGAGCGGCCCGTTGAATCGATTGGATCGACCGCGGCATGGGGTTACCGTACCTGATCTGTAGGTCATTCTGAGAGGTGGGTTGACAATGCCCTACCAGAAAGGATAATGGCGAACGCGTCTGGTACCTGGAACCCCTAAAACCGGTCTGCGGGAAGGATCGGCGGGTCCGCGGGAGGAGGAGCTGGCGCATGAGGGCTGTGTCGTGCGACGGGCGCGGGGGTGCCGCCCGCTTTCCATTGGCGAGCCAAGTTATCGCTTGGATCAATTGGAGGGTTTGGCATGGCTGATGAGTACCAACCGATACACGGCGCAGGGCGTCAGACGTTCGGTCTGAAAGGGCTCTGGGGCGAGTTGTCGGCGGAATTCTTTGGGACGTTTGTCCTGATCATGTTCGGTGACGGATGTGTGGCCATGGCCGTCGCCGCCCTCAACTCCTCGGGCAGGGCGGCAACCCCCACCACCATCTTCATGGCCAGCGGCGACTGGCTGCTGATCACCTTCGGATGGGCGTTCGCCGTCATGGTGGGCGTCTACGTCGCCGGCGGCGTCAGCGGGGCCCACATCAACCCGGCGGTGACCCTGGCCCTGGCGCTCAGGCGTCGCTTCCCCTGGGCCCACGTGGTCCCCTACTGGATCGCCCAGGTTGTGGGAGCCTTCGCGGGCGCGGCACTCGTGATGGCGGTCTACCACGACTCCATCTCCGCGTACAACACGGCAGCTCACCTCGTCCCGTCGGCCGGGAACGCGCTGGCCAGCTACTCGATCTTCGCCACCTTCCCCTCCTCGGTCTTCCACGGGAGCATAGGGGGACCGTTCCTCGATGAGGCGGTGGGCACCGCTCTGCTGGTGCTCGGTGTGTTCGCGGTGACCGACGCGCGCAACTCGGCGCCGCTCAGCAACATGGGGCCGCTCATTGTCGGCTTCATCGTCTTCGCGGTCGGCACCTCCTTCGGTGCCCAGACCGGGTACGCGATCAACCCCGCCCGTGACTTCGGTCCGCGCCTCTTCGCCTACATCGCGGGCTACGGCCAGGTTGCCCTGCCCGGGACCTTCAACAACGGCGCCGGCTTCTCGTTCAGCAACTACTTCTGGATTCCGATCATCGGTCCTCTCCTCGGTGGTTGCGTGGGCGGCCTCGCCTACGACTTCTTCATTGGCGACGTGCTCCACGCCCGCAAGACCGGCACGGCACAGGCGGTGCCGTCCGAGCCCGGTCGGGCCGAGGCGAACGTCCAGCCTGAGCGCCTGTAGGCAATAAGATGAAGAAGCTGATCAACCGCGTCGAGGACGTCGTCAAAGAGGAGCTGGAAGGCGTCGCCGCCGCTCACTCCGACCTCGTGCGGGTGCACTTCGCGCCCAACTACGTGGTCAGAGCCGACGCGCCGGTCAGCGGCAAGACGGCGCTCGTCTCAGGCGGAGGCTCGGGCCACGAGCCGATGCACGGGGGCTTCGTGGGGATGGGCATGCTGGATGCGGCCTGCCCGGGCGAGGTCTTCACCTCGCCCACCCCGGACCAGATCCTGGAGGCAACCAAGGCGGTCAGCGGCGGCGCCGGGGTGCTCCACATCGTCAAGAACTACACCGGTGACATCCTCAACTTCGAGCTGGCCGCGGACCTCGCCAAGGCCGACGACATCGAGGTGGAGGCGGTCGTCATCAACGACGACGTGGCCGTCAAGGACAGCCTGTACACCGCCGGGCGGCGGGGGGTTGGCACCACGGTGCTCGCGGAGAAGATCTGCGGCGCCGCGGCGGAGACCCACCGGCCGCTCAAGGAGGTCGCCGAGCTGTGCCGTCGGGTCAACGCCAACGGGCGGAGCATGGGCATGGCCCTGACCTCCTGCACCGTGCCCGCGGCCGGCAAGCCGACCTTCGACCTCGGCGAGCAGGAGATGGAGATCGGGATCGGCATCCACGGTGAGCCGGGTCGCGAGCGCCGCGCGCTGGCGACCGCCGACGAGATCGTGGAGATGCTGACCAAGCCGATCGTCGAGGACCTGCCGTACAAGCGGGGCGATTCGGTGCTTGCGTTCGTCAACAGCATGGGCGGCACCCCGCTCATCGAGCTCTACATCGTCTACCGGGCGCTGGCCCGCTACCTGGACGGTGTGGGCGTGAAGATCGAGCGCAGGCTGATCGGCCCCTACATCACCTCTCTGGAGATGGCCGGCTGTTCCATCACCCTGCTCCGTCTCGACGACGAGACGACCAGGCTGTGGGACGCCCCCGTCAACACCCCAGGTCTGCGCTGGGGAGTCTGAGCAGCAGCAGAGAATCGGTTAGAAGGCAGCGGCGATGGCCATCACGTATGAGCGGGGACTTGCCTTCGTGCGAGGCTTCGCCGCTGCCATAGCCGAGAACAAGGAATACCTGACCCAGTTGGACTCCGAGATCGGCGACGCCGACCACGGGACCAACATGGACCGTGGCATGCAGGCGGTGCTGCCCAAGGTGGGCTCCCTCGAGGGAGCCGACCTCTCCCAGCTGTTCAAGACGACCGCGATGACTCTGATATCGACAGTAGGCGGAGCCAGTGGACCTCTGTACGGCACCCTTTTCCTACAGCTGGGCACCACCGTTACGGGCAAGACCGAGCTTTCGGCCAAGGACTGGAGTCAGGCCCTGGATGCCGCCGTGCAGGCGGTGCGGGCACGGGGCCATGCCGAGCTCGGGGACAAGACCATGATCGACGCTCTGCAACCGGCCGCCGACTCGCTGCACGGCGCAGCCCAGGACGGGGCCACGCTCGAGGCGGCGCTCGTCGCATGCGAGCAGGCGGCCGAGCAGGGCATGCAGGCCACCATCCCGCTGGTGGCGCGCAGGGGCCGGGCGAGCTACCTGGGAGAGCGCAGCGCCGGGCATCAGGACCCGGGGGCCACCTCTTCCTGGCTGCTGGTCCGGGCGGCACGACAAGCATTCACGCCTGATACGTGAGCTGGGAGCGAGGAGAACGCATATGGCTGAATACGTCGGGGCGCTGGACCAGGGAACCACCAGCACCCGTTTCATGATCTTCAACCACTCCGGGGGAGTGGTCGGCATCGACCAGAAAGAGCACGAGCAGATCTACCCCAAGCCGGGCTGGGTCGAGCACGACGCCCTGGAGATCTGGACACGCTGCCAAGAGGTGATCAAGGGAGCCCTGCAGAAGACCGGCATCAAGGCCTCCGACCTGGCCGCGGTGGGCGTCACCAACCAGCGCGAGACCACCGTGGTCTGGGACCGCAAGACCGGCAAGCCGGTGCACAACGCCATCGTCTGGCAGGACACCCGCACCGACACCATCTGCAACGAGCTCGCCAAGGACGGCGGCCAGGACCGCTTCCGGCCCAAGGTCGGCCTGCCCCTGGCAACCTACTTCTCCGGGCCCAAGGTCAAGTGGCTCCTGGAGAACGTGGAGGGGCTGCGCGCCAAGGCCGAGGCCGGTGACCTGGCCTTCGGCAACATCGACACCTGGTGCATCTGGAACCTGACCGGCGGGGTCAACGGCGGCGTCCACGTCACCGACGTGACCAACGCCAGCCGCACCATGCTGATGAACCTGGAGACCCTGGACTGGGACCCGGAGATCCTCCGCATCATGGGCATCCCCAAGGCGATGCTCCCCCAGATCCGTCCCTCCAGCGAGAGCTATGGCAAGTGCGTCGGCGAGCTGGCCGGCATCCCCGTCGCAGGCGACCTGGGCGACCAGCAGGCGGCCATCTTCGGCCAGACCTGCTACTCGACCGGCGAGGCCAAGAACACCTACGGCACCGGCTGCTTCATGCTCCTCAACACCGGCACGAAGCCGGTCCAGTCCAAGAACGGCCTGCTGACCACCCTCGGCTACAAGATCGGCTCGCAGCCCGCGGTGTACTGCCTCGAGGGCTCCATCGCCATCACCGGCGCCCTGGTGCAGTGGCTCCGCGACAACGTGGGGCTGATCGCCACCTCGGGTGACATCGAGGCCCTGGCCAAGACCGTCGACGACAACGGTGGCGTGTACTTCGTTCCCGCCTTCTCGGGGCTGTTCGCGCCCTACTGGAAGAGCGACGCGCGAGGCGTCATCGCCGGCCTCACCCGTTACGTCAACAAGGGTCACATCGCCCGCGCGGTGCTGGAGGCGACTGCCTGGCAGACCCGCGAGGTGCTGGACGCCATGAACGCCGACTCCGGCGTGGCCCTCACCGCGCTCAAGGTCGACGGCGGGATGGTCTACAACGAGCTGCTCATGCAGTTCCAGGCGGACGTGCTGGGCGTCCCGGTCATCCGGCCCAAGGTGGCCGAGACCACGGCCCTCGGCGCCGCCTACGCCGCCGGGCTGGCGGTTGGCTTCTGGACCGAGGTCGAGGAGCTCCGCAAGAACTGGCAGGTGGACCACACCTGGGAGCCCAAGATGGATCCCAAGGAAAGGGACAAGGAGTACAAGCTCTGGAAGAAGGCGGTCACCCGCACCTTCGACTGGGTCGAGTGATCCGCAGGCAGGCAGACTGAACCGGAACCATGTCTGAAGCTCTCGAGTGCCAGCTGCTGGTGGTCGGGGGCGGTTCCACGGGGGCTGGGGTGGCCTGGGATGCTGCGCTGCGCGGTTTCCAGGTCATCCTGGCCGACCGTGGGGACCTCGCCACCGGCACCACCGGTCGCTTCCACGGCCTGCTTCATTCCGGCGGACGCTATGCGGTGCGCGACCCCGGGGGCGCCCGCGAGTGCGCGCGGGAGAACGCGATCCTCCGGCGGGTGGCGAGCGCGGCCATCGAGGACACCGGCGGTCTGTTCGTCACCACGCCCCTCGACGACCTCGAGTACGCGGACCGCTTCCTGGCGGCGTGTCCCGAGGCCGAGGTCGCCGTCGAGGAGATCTCAATCGGCGAGGCGCTGCGCCGCGAGCCCCGGCTCAACCCGAAGATCCGGCGCGCCTTCGCGGTGGCGGACGGGAGCATCGACAGCTGGAAGCTGGTCTGGGGCTGCGCTCGGGGTGCCGAGCAGCGCGGCGCCAAGATCCTCCCCTATCACCCGGTCACCTCCCTCGTGCGCGAGGATGACCGGGTGGTGGGCGCCCGCCTCCACGACCTGCGTGGTGAGCGCGAGATCGAGGTGCGCGCCCAGTGCGTGATCAACGCCGCCGGAGCCTGGAGCGGGCAGATCGCCCGGATGGCCGGCTGCGAGGTCGGCGTCCGCCCCGGCAAGGGCGTGATGGTCGCCGTCAACCACCGCCTCGCCGACTGCGTCGTCAATCGCTGCCACCTGACGGGCGATGGCGACATCGTGGTGCCGAGCCACAGCGTGAGCGTCATCGGCACCACCGACACCCCGGTCGAGGACCCCGACGACATCGAGCCGACGCTGGCCGAGGTGGCCGCGATGATGGAGGCGGGGGATGTGCTCCTGCCCGGCTTCAGCCAGTCCAGGGCGCTGCGAGTCTGGTCGGGAGCGCGCCCGCTTCTCCCCAAAGAGTCGGGCACGGTCGCCGACGATCGCGCCGTGTCCCGTTCCCACACGGTGCTGCGGCACCGGGAGCGGGACGGCGTCGCCGGGTTCATCTCGATCGCCGGCGGCAAGCTCACCACCTTCCGCCTGATGGCCAAGGACACGGTCGACGCCGCCTGCGCGGAGCTGGGGGTGGAGCGCGCCTGCACGACCGCCGAGACCCCCCTTCCCGGGAGCACCGGCAGCAACTACTACCGGCTCCCGGACCATCAGGCGGAGTTCGAGAAGGGGCGCGCCGACGACCCAATGGTCTGCGAGTGCGAGCTGGTGTCCCGGTCGGACCTGCTGGCGGCGGCGCGCCGCCGCCCCAACGTCCAGATCGACGACCTGCGCCGGGTCCTGCGGATCGGGATGGGGCCCTGCCAGGGCGGCTTCTGCGCCTTCCGGACCGCCGCCATCCTGCACGGCCAGAAGGAGTACGGCCGCTCCCAGGCCAACGCCGCGCTGCGCGCCTTCGTGCAGGAGCGGTGGAAGGGCCAGCGCCCGGTGCTCTGGGGCCAGCAGCTCCGTCAGGCGCGGCTGGACGCGTGGATCTTCCAGGGGGTGCTCGACCTCGAGCACCTGCCCACATGAGTAGCCCACCGGAGGGGATGCGGTGAACACCGACGCGCTGGTGATCGGGGCCGGGACTGCCGGGCTCACCGCCGCGACCCGGCTGGCCCAGGACGGGCTCCGGGTGCTGGTGGTGGCGACCGGGGAGGGTTGCCTGCCCCTCGCCAGCGGGAGCGTCGACGTGCTCGGCTATGCGCCCGGCCCGGTCACGAGCCCGGTCAGCGCGCTGCCCGGCCTCCTCGAGGCCAACCCCGAGCACCCCTACCGGCTCACGGGCGCGGCGGGACTCGAGCGGAGCGTCGCCTGGTTCCTGCAGGTCGCGGCGCCGCTCGGCTACGCGGGCGAGCTGACCCGGAACCGCTGGGTGCCGACGGTGCTGGGCGGCCTGCGCCCCACCGCCCTGGTCCCCCAGACCATGGCCGCCGCCGACCTGAGCGGTGGCGGCGCGGTGCTGATCGCGGGCATCCGCGGCTTCCGGGACCTCCATCCCGCCCTCCTCGCCGAGAACCTCTGCCAGGCGGCGACCGCGCCCACCGCGGCGATCCGGGCTCGGTCGATCGAGCTCGACTGGCCGGGCAGCGCGGGTGACCTGGTCCCCTTCCGGCTGGCCCGCCGTCTCGAGGATGCGGAGATCCGCCGCGGCCTGGCCGCCCAGCTCCGCTCGAAGCTGGGCGACGCGAGCGCGGTGGGGCTGCCGGCGGTGCTCGGCCGGGAGCACGCAGCCGAGGTCCACGCCGACCTGGAGCGCCGGCTGGGAGTGCCGGTCTTCGAGATCCCCGGGCTGCCGCCGTCGCTCCCCGGCCTGCGCCTCTTCGACTGCCTCCGGCGCGCCCTGCGCAGCGCCGGTGGGCGGCTGATCCTCGGCAGCAGCGCCCTTTCCGCCACGCTGGCGCGCGACGCCGTCAGCTCGGTGACGATCACCCAGGCGTCCCGCCCGGTGGAGGTGAGCGCCGGCTTCTACGTCCTCGCGACCGGGGGCTTCGCCACCGGGGGGATCATCCGGGAGCCCGACGGCGCGCTGCGCGAGCCGGTCTTCGGCCTGGCCGTGCACGGCCTGGCGCCGGGCGAGCCGCCCTTCCGCGAGGAGTACCTGGGGGAGCATCCCCTGGATCGGGTTGGGCTGCGCACCGACGGCGACGGGCGGCCCCTCGGCCCGGCCGGTGCCCCCCACGCCGCCAACCTCTACGCCGCCGGCGCCGTGGTCGCCGGCGCCCTCCCCTGGCGAGAGAAGTCGGGCGAGGGGCTGAGCCTCGCCACCGGCTGGCACGTGGCCGAGGCGATCCTGGCCGGCCGCCGGGAGAAGGCCGCCTGAGGTGGACGGGATGAGCGCGCTCATGGAGACCGAGGGGATGGCGGTGCGCCCCTCCCTGGACGGGTGCATCAAGTGCACCATCTGCGAGAGCGCGTGCCCCTATGCCGCGGTCACCGAGCGCTTCCCGGGGCCCAAGACCGTGGGGCCCCAGGAGGAGCGCTTCCGCCATGGTCCCCTCTCGGCGGACTGGTCAGTGGACTACTGCTCCGGCTGCGGGATCTGCAGCCGGGTGTGTCCCCAGGACGTCAGGATCGCCGAGATCAACTCGCGTGCCCGGGCCCAGCTCAAAGAGCAGCGCGGCATCCCCCTGCGCGACCAGCTGCTGGCCCGTCCCGACGTGATGGGCCGGTTGGGCCGGCCGATACGCCCGCTCTTCAACTGGGCCATGGGCACCCCCCTCGTGCGCGTTCCGGTGGAACGCGTCGTCGGCATCCATCGCAAGGCCGCGGTCCCCAAGGTGGCACCGCGCACCTTCCGGCAGTGGGCCCGCCATCACCCCGGCCGGCCCGCCCAGGACCGGGTCGTCTACTTCCACGGCTGCAGCACCAACTACTTCGAGCCCCGGCTCGGGCGGATGGTGGTCGCGGTGCTCGAGCACCAGGGACTGGCGGTGGAGATCCCGGATCAGGGCTGCTGCGGGCTGCCGCTCCAGTCCAACGGGAACTTCCCCTCCGCGCGCAGCTACGTCACCCGGCTGGCCCGTCAGCTCCGGGGAGCGCCGGGTGACGTCCCGGTCATCGCCTCCTCGACCAGCTGCGGACTGATGCTCAAGCGCGAGGCCCGCGAGATCCTGGGGGTGGAGGACCCGGCGCTGGTCGACATCTCCCAGCGCACCTACGACATCTTCGAGTTCCTCCGCGACCTGCACGAGCAGGGCCGGCTGAAGACCGACTTCCAACCGGTGGAGCTGACCGCCGCCTATCACGCGCCCTGCCAGCAGCAGAATCAATTGATCGGCAAGCCCGCCCTGGACGTCCTGGCCCTGGTGCCGGGCCTGAAGCTGGTGGAGCTGGATCGCGACTGCTGCGGGGTCGGCGGCACCTACGGCATCAAGCGGGAGAAGTACGCGATCTCGATGGCGGTGGGCGACGGCCTCTTCTCCGACATCCGCGCAACGGCCCCGGACCTCGTCCTCTGCGACAGCGAGACCTGCCGCTGGCACATCGAGAAGGCCACCGGCTTCCCGGTGATCCATCCCCTGGAGCTGCTCCACCGGGCCTATGGCGGCCACTGACGCCACCGGGCCCGTGGCGGCCACTGATGCCGGCGGCTCCCCGGCGGGTGAGGCGTGCGTCGGCCTGGTCCTGGTCTCCCACAGCGCCCAGCTCGCCGAGGGCGCGGCGGAGCTGGCCCGGGCGATGGCCGGCGAGGAGGTCCGGATCGTGGCGGCGGGGGGGATGGCCCCGCCCGAGACCGCCCTGGGCACCGACGCCGTGCGGGTGGCGGCGGCGATCGAGGAGGCCTGGTCCAAACGGGGGGTGCTGGTGCTGATGGACCTGGGCAGCGCCGTCCTCTCCGCCGAGATGGCGGTCGAGCTGCTCCCCGAGGAGCGCCGCCGGCGGGTGCTGCTCAGCGCCGCCCCCCTGGTCGAGGGCGCGGTGGCGGCGGCGGTCACGGCCCGCTTGGGAGAGCCCCTGGAGCGGGTGGCGCTGGAGGCCAGCGGCTCCCTGGACGCCAAGCGTGCCCAGGTCGGTGGCCCGGGCGGCGCCACCGGGGCGCCGGCCGCGCCCAGCGCGGATGCCGGGGGCCCGGCGGCCGGGCCAGACCTGAGCGGGCCCGTCGCAGAGGCCAGGATCGCGGTGGACATCCCCCTGGGACTCCACGCGCGCCCGGCAGCGCGGGTGATCCGCGCCACCGCGGGCCTCGACGCCCAGGTCCTCGCCGGCAACGCGACCACCGGCTCGGCGCTGGTGAGCGCGCGCAGCCTCAACGCCCTCGCCGGCCTCCAGGTCCGGGAGGGCCACGAGCTGGTGGTGCGCGCCTCCGGGCCCGACGCCGGGAGGGCGGTGGAAGCGCTCCGGGCGCTGGCGGCGCGCCGTTACGACGAGCCGGCGGCGACCCCGGCCGCCGGGGCCGTGCCCCCGCTCCCCGCACCATCCGCCGCCCGGCCCGCACCACCCACTCCGCCTCCGCCACCGGGCCACCCGGGCGAGCTGCGCGGCATCCCCGCCTCCGCCGGCATCGCCATCGGCACCCTGCAGGTGCTCCAGGAGGCGGATGCGCCGATCCCCGACACCGCGGCCACCGACCCGGCCTCGGAGCTCGAGACCCTGGAGCTGGCGGTGACCGCGACCCGCGCCGAGCTCGAGCAGCTGCGCGACCAGACCCGAACCCGGTCGGGGAATTACGAGGCGGAGATCGTCGACGCCGACCTCCTCTTTCTCGAGGACCCCGAGCTGCTGGAGCCGGTTCGGGAGGCGATCTCCCGGCGGCGGCTGAACGCGGCCCGGGCGTGGTCCGAGGTCGCGACCCGGCTGCGCCGCTCCTGGGAACGGCTCGACGACCCCAACATGCGCCTGCGCGCCGCCGACCTGGAGGGGGTCAGCCGCCGGGTGCTCCACCGCCTCCTGGGGCGGCCCGCGCCGGTGCTCCGCGCGGCGGGGATCCTGGTGGCCCAGGACCTCGCCCCCACCGACACGGCCGCCCTCGATCCGAAGCGGGTCAGGGGGATCGCCACCGCCGGCGGCGGCCCCACCTCGCACAGCGCGATCCTGGCCCGGGCCCTGGGGATCCCGGCGGTGGTTGGCCTGGGCGACGACCTGCTCGCCGCGGGAGCCGGACGGCGGGCGCTGCTGGACGGCCGGCGGGGAACCCTGATCCTCGACCCGTCACCCGAGACAGTCCGGTTGGCCCGTGCCGAGGCGCGCTCCGAGAGGCGCCGCGAGGCCCGCGCCGCGGCCGCCGCCCACAGCCCGGCGCTGACCCGGGACGGGGTTGCGGTGGAGGTGGCGGCCAACCTCGGCGCGGTCGAGGAGGCGTCGCGGGCGGTCGAGGCCGGCGCCGACGGCGTCGGCCTGCTGCGCACCGAGTTCCTCTTCCTGGAGGCGGAGTCCATGCCCGACGCGGAGGCCCAGGAGCGCGCCTACGCGGAGATCGCCCACCGCTTGGAGGGCCGTCCCCTCACCATCAGGACCCTGGACGTCGGTGCCGACAAGCCCCTCCCCTATCTCCGCACGGTCCACGAGGACAACCCGGCCCTCGGGCTCCGCGGCATCCGGCTCGGCCTGGCCAGGCCCGAGGTGCTGGCCGCCCAGCTGCGGGCGGTGGTCGCCACCGCGCGGCGCTTCCCGGTGCGGGTGATGTTCCCCATGGTCGCCGACGCCGGCGAGGTCGCCCGGGCCCGCGCCCTGCTCGCGGAGGCGGTGGGATCGGAGCCGGTCTCGCTGGAGGTGGGCGTCATGGTGGAGGTCCCCTCCGCCGCCCTGACCGCCGCCCGGCTCGCCGAGCAGGTCGACTTCTTCTCCCTGGGGACCAACGACCTCTCCCAGTACACCCTCGCCGCCGATCGCGGCAACGCGGAGGTGGCCACGCTGGCCGACGCCCTCCATCCCGCCACGCTGCGGCTCATCGCGGCGACCGTCGAGGCCGCCCGGGCGAGGGGAAGGTGGGTCGGGGTCTGCGGTGAGCTGGCGGGGGACGTCGCCGCGGTCCCCCTCCTCCTCGGCCTCGGGGTGAGGGAGCTGTCCGTCGCCGTGCCCTCGGTCGCCAGGGTCAAGGAGGCGGTGCGCGCTGCGGACACCACGGAGTGCGCGGAGCTGGCCCGGAAGGCGCTCGAGCTTGCGGACGGGGCGGCCGTCCGGGGCCTCATCTCGGGTGACGCCGGACGTGCGACCATTGCTCCCCGACATGGCTCGCCGGTCCCCTCCCGTCGCGCCGATCCTGGGGGCTCCGCCTCCGCTTCCTGAGGGAGCCGGTGCACCGTCGAGCCCCCTGAGCGTGGTGGCAGCGCCGCGCGCGCCGTCGCGGGGACGGACCGCCTTCGTGGGCACCACGACGACGCTGCGGCTCGCGATGACCCCGGTGGTCGCGGCGCTGGCCCTGGCCGGACAGGGCCGCTGGGCGGCGGTGGCCTTCGCGCTCGCCGCCAGCACCGATTACCTGGACGGCTACCTGGCGCGCCGGTGGGGCGTGACCACCACCACCGGCAGCTTCCTGGACACGACCGCCGACAAGGTCCTGGTCGGGGGTGTCCTGATCGCCCTGACCAGCATCGGACAGGCCTCCCCCTGGGCGGTGATGATCATCGTCTGCCGCGAGCTGATGGTGATGGGGCTGCGCGGCTCGGTGGCCGTCACCGGGAGGGTGATCAGATCGTCGCAGCTGGGACGCGTGAAGGCCGCCGTCCAGTTCGTCGCCATCATCCTGCTGCTGCTCCGGGTGGACCTGCGCCTCGGCCCCACCGGCATCGGCGAGTGGGCCCTCTGGCTCGCGGCCGTGCTGACCGTCGTCTCCGCCGCCGATTACCTGGCGCGCTGGGCCGCCAGCACCCTGCGCGGCTCCGCGCCGCGCCGGACCGCTTGAACGCCCCGGTCCTCATCACCGGGGCCGGCGGGTTCGTCGGGGGGGCGGTGCTCGAGCGGCTGCTGCGCGACGGCCAGGAGGTGCGCGCCCTGGTGCGCGGCGCGGACGCGGCCGGACGGGTCCGGAGCGCGGGGGCCCAGCCGGTGACCGGGGACATCCTCGACGCCGAGGGTCTGGTCACCGCGATGCGGGGCTGCGAGGTCGTCTTCCACGTCGCGGGGCTGAACAGGATGTGCCTTCCCGACCCCGCCCCACTGATGCGCAACAACGTCGCCGGCTCGGTCTGCGTGGTCCGGGCGGCCGCCGCGGCGGGGGTGCGCCGCATCGTCTACACCTCGTCGGCGGCCACCCTGGACAGCACCCCGGATCCGGACCGACCGGGCCTCGACCGGCGTCGCTTCCTCTCCGAGTACGAGCGCTCCAAGTACGAGGCGGAGCGCCAGGTCACCGAGCTCGCGCCCCGGTTGGGCGTCGAGCTCGTCTGCCTCAATCCCTCGTCCGTGCAGGGACCCGGCCGCACCACCGGCACCGCGCGCTGGCTGATCCGCTACGTGAACGGCCGGCTGCACTGGATCGTCGACGCCCCGGTCAGCCTGGTCGACATCGCCGACTGCGCCGAGGCCCACCTGCTCGCCGCCACCCGCGGAGAGCCGCTTCACCCCTACGTGATCAGCGGCGCCACCCAGCGGATCTCGGAGATGGTGCGCACCCTCGGCTCGATCGCCGGACGGACCCATCCGATCCACTTCCTTCCGGCTCGCCCGGCGGTCGCCGCCGCGTCGGTGGCGGGGCTGGGCTTCCGGATGGCAGGGCGCCGGGCCCCGGTCTGCCGCGAGATGCTGCGCACCCTCGCCCACGGCCACGCCTACGACGGCGCCCCGGCCGCACGGGAGCTGGGGTTCGCCTACACCCCGCTCGAGGACACCCTGCGGCGGGCGCTCGCCTGGTACGTGGAGCGCGGCCTGGTGCGCGCCTCAGCGGCACCGGCCTGAGGCGTCCCCGGCGCCACCCGCGGCGGCGGGGATCTCCCACCCGCCGTCCGCGGCGGCTATCGTGGTCGCGTGCAGACGGTGGAGCTGGGACGCGACGGCCCCCGGGTGAGCCGCATCGGCCTGGGCATGGCCGCGCTCGGGCGACCGGCGTACATCACCACCGGGCGGGCCGACGACTTCGGCGAGGACCGCTCCGAGGACGCCTTCCGCCGGCGCAGCTGGGAGGTGCTGGACGCCGCATACGGGGCGGGGGTCCGCTACTTCGACTGCGCCCGCTCGTACGGGTCGGCCGAGGCCTTCGTGGCCGGCTGGCTGGCGGTGACCGAACCGGACGACGTCGTCGTCGGCTCCAAGTGGGGCTACACCTACGTGGGCGGCTGGGACCCGGCGGCCGCCGTGCACGAGGTCAAGGATCACTCCCTGGCCACCTTCGAGCGCCAGTACGCGGAGAGTCGCGCTCTGCTCGGCGCCCACCTCCGCCTCTACCAGGTCCACTCCGCGACCCTGGAGTCCGCGGTGCTGGTCAACCGGCCCCTGCACCTCGCCCTGGCACGGCAGCGCGACCTCGGTTTGCTGCTCGGGATCACGACCTCGGGGCCGGCCCAGGCCGAGACCATCCGCCGGGCGCTCTCCATCAGCATCGACGGCGCGCCCCTCTTCGGCGCCGTCCAGGCGACCTGGAACCTGCTCGAGACGTCGGTCGAGCCCGCCCTGGTAGAGGCCGCCCGGGCGGGGTGGGCGGTGATCGTCAAGGAGGCGGTGGCCAACGGCCGGCTGACCGCGCGCGGTGACGCCGGACGGCCGGGCACGCCGCTCGGCGACGCGGCCGAGGCGTCGGGCGCCGGCCCCGACGCGCTCGCCATCGCGGCCGCGCTGGCGCGGCCGTGGGCCTCGGTGGTGCTGAGCGGCGCCGCGACCGCCGGTCAGCTGCTCAGCAACCTGCGCGCCGGCGAGGTCACGGTCCCGGACCTGCCCGAGCTCGCCGAGCCGCCCGCCGCCTACTGGGGACGCAGGGCGCAGCGCCCCTGGGAGTGATCCCGATCGAAACGCCACGGAGGGTGATCCCGATCGGAGCGCCCCGGGGGGTGATCCCGGCCGCCCAACCCCCTGGGGGTGATCCCGGCCGCGCCTCGGGCGGTGGCCGAGCAGCCGCGCGGTCCGGCCGCCGCCTCCCTTCTCCTCCCGGGGGGTCGCCACATATTTCGTGACGAACTGTTCGTCACGAAATGCGCTCGACCGTACGCGACTCACACACCTGGACCCCTGTCACGGAACCCGCGGGGAGCCCGGCTGGCGGGATGGCGAGAGCGACGTGGGCCTCCGGCGAGCACGAGAGCTCAGCCCTCGTTGTCGGCGCGCCGGCGGGCCACGATCCGGAGCCGCACCCCGGCGAAGCCGAAGACGGCGCGGATCCGGTTCTCCAGATACCGCTCGTACGAGAAGTGGAGCAGCTCGGGGTCGTTGACGAAGAGGACCACGGTCGGGTTCGGCGAGCTCGCCTGGGTGGCGTAGAGGAGCTTGAGCCGGCGTCCCCGGTGCATCGCCGGGGGCCGGGTCGCCACCGCCTCGCGGAGCAGCTGGTTGAGGGCGGGGGTGGGCATCCGGGTCGCCCGGGCGTCGGCGACCTGGGCGGCGGTGTCGAGCACCTTGGGAACATTGCGCCCCAGCAGCGCGCTCACCGTCAGCACCGGGACGCCGGGGACGAAGTCGAAGGCGGCGGCGATCTTCTTCAGGGTCTCGGGGTCGGCGCGGTCCTCCTGGGGCACCAGGTCCCACTTGTTGGCGATCACCACCACGCCCTTGCCGGCGTCGCCGGCGTAGCCGGCGATGTGCCGGTCCTGGGCGACGATCCCCTCCGAGCTGTCGATCACCACCAGGGCCACGTCGCTCCGCTCCAGGGCGCGCATCGCCCGCAGCAGGCTGTAGTGCTCGACGTCGGTGCTCACCACGCCCCGGCGCCGGATCCCGGCGGTGTCGACCAGCCGGACCTGGCGCCCGCCGTGCTCGACCACGGTGTCGACGGTGTCCCGGGTGGTTCCGGCCACGGGTGACACCAACGCCCGCTCCTCCCCCACCAGGTGGTTGAGCAGCGACGACTTGCCGACGTTGGGCCGGCCGATGATGGCGACCCGCAGCTCGTCGACCCGCTCCGCGGCGTCCCCCTCCGATGGGGGCAGCCGCTCCACAACCTCGTCGAGCAGGTCGCCGGTGTCGGTGCCGGTGAGGGCCGAGATCAGGCGTGGCTCGCCGAGGCCGAGCCGGTACAGCTCGTGGGCGTAGTACGGGTCGGTGGACGAGTCCGCCTTGTTGCCGGCCAGGATCACGGGCTTGCCCCCGGAGCGCAGGATCGCCGCCACGTCCTCGTCCAGACCGGTCACCCCGGCGCGGACATCGACCATCAGGATGCAGAGGTCGGCCTCCTCGATGGCCAGCCTCGCCTGCTGCTGGGTGCCCCGGGTCAGCTCGGCGATCCCCGGGTCCTCGGGGACCAGCGCCGGGTCGAGGCCGGCGGTGTCGACCAGGGTGAAGCGGCGGCCGCGCCACTCGGCCACGCCGTAGAGGCGGTCCCGGGTGAGCCCGGCGGTCTCGTCGACGATCGCCTGCCGCTGCCCGGTGAGCCGGTTGAAGAGGGTCGACTTGCCGACGTTGGGCCGGCCGACGATGGCGACGATGCCGCTCACCGGCCCCAGGGAGGAGTCGCCCCCGCGCCGCCGGGCGCGCCGGGTGCGCACCGTCCCCCCGGACGGGTTCACGATGTCCCGCCCTCCAGCTCCAGGGCGATCTCGCGCAATCCCCGCCCCTCGGCCTCCAGGCTGAAGGCGTTGAGGTCTCCGCTCCCCCCGACCACCGTGTTGACAATGAGGTACGCGTAGTCGTCCCAGGCCCGGTCGGAGTCGAGCTGCGACGGCCGCGCCGGGTGGTCCGGGTGGCTGTGCCAGAAACCGACCACGTCCAGCCCGCGGGCCCGGGCGCTGCGATCGGCGGCCAGGATGTCGGCCGGATCGAGGTCGTAGCGGTCCGCCAGCCTCTCGGTCCACAGGTTGCGCCCCGAGCTGGCCTCCTGGACCACGACCGTGTCCGCGTCGTGGCCGCCGATCAGCACCCCGCAGCCCTCATGCGGATAGGCGGCCTCGGCCAGGCGCCGGATGGCCGCGTGGGCGGCGCCGCCACAGCGCACCGCGGCGACGCTCACGGCGGCGTCAACCCGTACAGGCCGCCGCTCAGGTAGCGGTCGCCGCCGTCGCAGAGGACGGTGACGATCACGCCGCTCGCGATCTCCCGGGCGACCTCGCGCACCCCCCAGAGATTGGCACCGCTGGAGTGCCCGGCCAGGATGCCCTCGGTGGCGGCCAGGCGCCGGGCCAGGTCGTAGGCCTCCTCGGTGGGGGCGCCCAGGTCGCGGTCCGCGAGGTTTGGGTCATAGATGCCCGGAACCATCGCGCTCCGCATGTGTTTGAGGCCCTCCAGACCGTGCCATGGGGACTCGGGCTGGACGCTGTACAGGCCGACCTCGGGATTGAGCTCGCGCAGCCTCCGCCCGGTGCCGACGAAGGTCCCGCCCGTCCCCAGCGCGGCCACGAAGTGGGTGACCGACCCGCGCGTCTGCTCCCAGATCTCGGCCGCGGTGCCGTGGTAGTGGGCGCGCCAGTTCTCGGGGTTGTTGTACTGGTCGGGCATGTAGTAGCGGTCGGGATCGGCGGCCAGCACCTCCCGGCAGAGGCGGATGGCGCCGTCGCTCCCCTCCATGGGGTCGCTGAAGGTCACCTCCGCCCCGTAGGCATGGACCAGGGCCCGGCGCTCGGTGCTCACGTTGCGCGGCATCACCAGGTGCACCCGGTAGCCCTTGGCGGCGCCGATCATTGCGTAGGCGACCCCGGTATTGCCGCTGGTGGCGTCGAGGATCACCCGGTCCGGTGTGAGCAGACCCTGGCGCTCGGCCTCGGTGATCATCCGGAGCGCCGGCCTGTCCTTCACCGAGCTGCCGGGATTGCGGTACTCCGCCTTGGCGAAGACCTGCACCCCGGGCAGCTCGTCCTCGAAAAGGCGGATGCGCAGCAGCGGGGTGTTGCCGATCAGGTCCAGCAGGCCGGCGCCGAGGCGCGACGGCACGATGGAGAGCTGGGGGTCGGAACCGGGCATTCCGGCCATTATCACTGAGCGCCACCGCCGGGCCACCGCGGTCGCGCCGTCCGCCCGCCACTGGGCGGCCGATCAGCTCGCGGCTTCGGAGACGCCCACGTGGAAGCCGGCGCTGCCCTTGCGCGAGTCCGCGAAGACGGCGATGACGCCGCTCGGACGGATATAGATCGGCCCGTCGTCGCCCGGGAGCTCGACGAACCCACCCTCTCCAGGCTTCACGTGGAGCGCCGCCAGGGTCTCCTCGACGGAGAGCCGCACGGCGGCGTCCGAGCCGTTGACGAGCCGGATGATGGTCATGCGCCCCTGCTCCTCCGTGGGTTGGCTGGGCCCATGGTACCCACGACGGCGTCCAGGGCCGCCCCCAGCTCCGCGGTCAGGTCGTCGATGTCCTCGATGCCCACCGAGAATCGGAGCAGACCGTCGCCGATCCCGAGGGCCCGGCGTTCGGCCGGTCTCAGATTGCGATGCGAGCTCACCCCCGGGTGGCTGACGGTGGTCGCCACCTCGCCGAGGGACGGGGCGAGCCGCACCCCCGGCAGGGCGCGCAGCAGGGCGTCGGCCCGCTCCCGCGTGCCCAGGTCCATGGCCACCATCGAGCCCCTCCCCCGCGGCAGCAGACGCGCGGCAAGCGCCTCCTCCTCGGGGCCACGCGACCCGGGGTAGTGGACGGCGGCGACCGCCGGATGAGCGGCGGCCAGCCGGTCCAGCGCCGCCGCGCTGGCGGTGCCGCGCTCGGTCCGCAGTCCGGCGGTGCGCAGCCCGCGCAGGCTGAGGAAGGCGTCGAACGGCGCCAGCACCGCCCCCAGGCTCCGGGAGTGGGCGTCGAGCCGGTCCGCCGCCGGGTGGCCGGCGCGGACGACCAGTGCTCCCCCGAGAACGTCGGTGTGCCCCGACAGCTGCTTGGTCAGGCTGTGGAAGACGAGGTCGGCGCCCATCTCCAGGGGGCGGAGCAGGAAGGGGGTGGCGAAGGTGTTGTCGATGACGGTGGCGACCCCGGCGGAACCGCAGAGAGCCGTCAGGGCGGGGAGGTCCAGGACCCCGAGCAGCGGGTTCCCGATCGTCTCGGCCACCACGCACGCGACCTCCGGGGAGAGCGCCTCCCCCACCGCATCGAGCTGGTGGGCGACCTCCCCCGGGGGCGGCAGGTCGACGATCACCGGCTCCACCCCGAAGGCGGCGAGCGGCCCCGCGATGAGGCTCTCGCTGCCGCCGTAGCAGGGGCGGAGCAGCACCACCCGGCGCCTTCCGGGCTCGACCAGGGTGCTCAGCGCCAGGAGGAGGGCGGCCTGGCCGCTGGACGTGACTCGGCAGAGGGGTGGCTCATCCAGGCCCCAGCCCTCGAGGGCGCCCAGCGCCTCCTCGAGCCGGTGCACGCTGGGGTTGCCGTAGCGGCGGTACCCGCTGCGGCCCGCGGCCATCACCCGGTCCAGGTCGGCCAGGTCCGGGAAGGAGTCGACCGAGGCCAGCGACGGCGCCTCGACGAGCGGGACGCCGCCCGGTGACGGCTCCGGCATGCCGGCCCGGGCCGCGACCGTGGACGGGCGGGGCGGCCGTGTCACCGCCGCCGCCCCCGACCCCGGCCGCTCGCCGGGCCCGGCATCACGCCTTCGGGGCCCGCGGAAGCGCTCCCCAGCCGGCGTAGACGGCGGAGCTGCCCAGCTCGCGCTCGATGCGGAGCAGCCGGTTGTACTTGGCGACCCGCTCCGACCGGGACGGCGCCCCGGTCTTGAGCTGACCCCCGTTGATGGCGACCACGAAGTCGGCGATGAAGGTGTCCTCGGTCTCGCCGCTGCGGTGGCTGACCACCGGGTTGTAGCCGTGCGCCCTTCCGAGGGCGACCGTCTGCATGGTCTCGGTCAGCGTCCCGATCTGGTTGAGCTTGATGAGCACGGAGTTCGCGGCACCGAGGTCGATGCCCTTCTGCAGGAGCTTGGCGTTGGTCACGAAGTTGTCGTCGCCCACCAGCTGGACCCGGTCGCCCAGCCTCTTGGTCAGCAGCACCCAGCCGTCCCAGTCCTCCTCGGCCATGCCGTCCTCGAGGGAGACGATCGGGTAGCGGTCCAGCCAGGAGGTCCAGAGCTCGACCATCTCGACGGGCCCCAGGGTCCGCCCCTCCCCCTTGAGGACGTAGTGGCCATCGTGGAAAAGTCCGGAGACGGCCGGGTCGAGCCCGATCCCGACGTCCTTGCCGGGCACGTACCCGGCCTTCAAGATGGCCTCGACGAGCAGCTCGACGGCCTCCTCGTTGTGCTTCAGCGAGGGGGCGAAGCCGCCCTCGTCGCCCTGCCCGGTGGCGTGCCCCTTCTCCTTGAGAACGGCGCGCAGGGCGTGGAAGCACTCGCTGCCGGCGCGGAGCGCCTCGGCGAAGGTCGGTGTCCCGAGCGGGATGAACATGAATTCCTGGAAGTCGACCGAGGTCTGGGCGTGGGCGCCCCCGTTGAGGCAGTTGAATTGGGGCACCGGCAGAGTGACCGCCCCCACCCCGCCCAGGTAGCGGTAGAGGGGCAGCCCGGTGGACTCGCAGGCGGCCCGGGCACTGGCGAGGCTCACCCCGAGGATCGCGTTGGCACCCAGGCGGCCCTTGTTCTCGGTGCCGTCCAGCTCGCAGAGGCGGGCGTCGAGGGCGGACTGGTCGAGCGCGTCCATGCCGATCACCTCGGGGGCGATCACATCGACCACGTTGTTGACCGCCTGCAGAACGCCCTTGCCGCCGTACCGCGACTTGTCGCCGTCGCGCAGCTCGACGGCCTCGTGCACCCCGGTGCTGGCGCCGCTCGGGATGATGGCCTGGCCCTCCCAGCCGCTGGCCAGCTCGACGTGAACCTCGACCGTCGGGTTGCCCCGGGAGTCGAGAACTTCTTGGGCGGAGATCGATTCGATGAAGGTCATGGCCGGGAGGATAGCCGCCGGAGCCTCTCCGCCGTCAGGGGCGGAGGTCACGAGGAGTGCCCGCCGATGGGCAGGCGCCTCGGTCATCGACCCCTGCTCACGAACCCCCTCCACATGGGGGCGGATCAGGGAACGGCGGCGGACGCGGGCGGGTCCTGGGGCGGCTTCGGGATCGCCGGCCCGGGCCAGGCGGCGGGGGCTGACGCGGTGGCAGGAGGATACGGATAGGGAGTGGCAGGAGGATACGGATAGGGATAGGGCGGGTAGAGATAGCCGGCCGGCGGGAACGGGGAGGGCGCCGGCCAGTACTGCCAGGCGGGCAGAGGGCTCGCGGGTCTCACCACCAGGGCCCGACCGAGCTTGTCGTGCAGCCCCTGGTTGCGCGGGTCCCAGATCACCCAGAGCACGGCGAGGAGCACGGCCAAGCTGGCGGCGTCGCCCAGGATCGGCACCAGGCCGAGAGCCGCGGCGCCCCACCAGATGACCGCGCGCAGCAGGGCGCGGCCGAGCGGCAGGCGGCGGCTCGGGTCCTCCAGACGGACCACCCGCACGCCCGCCGCCCTCTGGCCCACCGTGCTGCCCCAAGCGCTCACGAGGACGCCGAAGTAGAGGGCGCTGACCACGCAATCGACGATGCCGTAGACGACCACCGCGCGGAACGGGAGCGCGAGCTGCGGAGCCGGCAGGTTGTTCTGGGCGGCGCTGACGGCCTGATGGATGTTAAGTGGACAGCGTTGACCAGATGGCGGCGAGGAACACCGTCCCGGTGGGCACGCCGACGATCACGGCGTCGAGCAGGTATCCGGCGAGCCGTCGTGGGAAGGTCGCGTACTCCAACCCCGGAGCCGGGCCCCACGGGGTGGGGCCGGCGCTGTAGGCGCCCCCGGGGGGGGCGGGCGGGGGAGCGTGGCCGCCGGGCGCGCCGTACCCGGGTGGCGGTATTGCAGCAGGCTGCCAGCTCATCGTGTCAGCCGCATCGCCGGTTCACCGACGCGGGGCTCGCACGCGGGAGCCGGTGGCCATCCGCGCCTCGTCGTCGCAGCTCAGGGACCCGTCGGCGGTGCGGGCGGGTACTGCGGCGGGTACGGTGGCGGGTACTGCGGCGGGCCGGGGGCGGGAGAGGGCGAGTACGCGTACGGGTACGCCGGCTGGCCGTACGCGGCCACCGGCGGAGGCAGGCCCGGCCTCACGACCAGGGCCCGGCCCAGCTTGTCATGCAACCCCTGTTTCCGGGCATCCCAGAGGACCCAGAGCCCCGCCAGCAGCACCAGCAACAGGGCGAAGTCGCTGACCACGCGCACCTCGTCCAGGAGAGCGGGCCCCCAGAAGAAGACCGAGCGCGCCAGCGCGCGACCCAGCGGCAGGCTGCGGGCCGTGTCCTCCTCGCAGACCACCCGGGCTCCGACTGCCCTCTGGCCCACGGTGCTGCCCCACCCCGCCACCAGGAAGCCGAAGTAGAGGACGCTGATCGCAAAGCCGAAGAGGGAGTAGAAGACCAGGCCACCGCCGGTCAGCACCAGCGCCGGAGTGGCCTGGCCGGCCTGTCGTGCAGCAGAAACCTGGTTGATGTAGGTGCTGAGCTGCGACCCGAAGAGGATGCTGAAGACGACAGCGGCCGGCACGGCCATGATCAGCGCGTCGATGGCGCATCCACCCACGCGGCGACCGAAGCCGACGTACTCCAGCCCCGCGCCCGGGCCCGGGGAGCCGTAGGGTCCGGCCGGGTAGGCGGGGTAGCCCGGGGGCGGGCCGTATCCGCTCGGGGGCGGGGCATAGCCGCCCGGGGGCGGGGCATAGCCACCCGGTGGCGGGGTGTAGCCGCCCGGAGGCGGCGCCGAGGGGGGCTGCCAGCTCATCGCATCACCACCGCCATCGCCAATCCGACGGGGACGGAGCATACGCGCCACATGGACACCTTGTCAAGACGTCTTTACATGATGGCGGAGCTGTCATTCCGCGGGTCACCCGTTCCCGCCGAGGGTTCGTGAGCTGCTCTCCGCGGGTCGCCTCCCGCGGAGGGTCACCGCCGGAGGCATCCCCGGCCGGTTCGTCAGCGCCCGTGGGCCGCCCGCCGAGGCAGGGTCGAGGCCAGCCCGTCCCACAAGCGGGTCAGCACCCTGATGCCGGCACGGAACTGCTCCAGGTCGAACTTCTCGTTGGGGGCGTGAATGCGGTCGTCGGGGAGCCCGAAGCCCACCAGCACGGTGGGGACGCCGAGCAGCCGGTCGAACATCTCCACCGGGTGGATCGAGCCGCCCTCCCGGGTGTAGTAGGGCTCGACGCCGAAGACCTCCGCCATCGCAGCCGCGGCCGCCCTGACCCCGGGGTGGTCGGTGGCGGTGACCACCGGGTGATTCGCCGACCCCGCCGTCACCGAGACCCGGACGGCGGCCGGTGTCGCCGCCTCGATGGCGGCCCGCACCCGGGCGACGATGTCGTCCGGTCGCTGCCGGGGCACCAGCCGGCAGGTGATCTTGGCCCCCGCCCGGGCCGGGATGATCGTCTTGGGCCCCGGCCCCTGGTAGCCGCCCCAGATCCCGTTGATCTCCAGGGTCGGGCGCACCGTCCGCCGCTCGGTGGTGGTGTACCCCTTCTCGCCGAAGGTGACCGGAACTCCGCCGGCCAGAGCCCGGTAGGCGGCCTCGTCGAAGGGCGCCGCCGCGACCTGGGCCCGCTCCGCGGGAGTCAGCTCCACCACCTCGTCGTAGAAGCCGGGGACGGTGACCCGCCCGGTCTCCGGGTCGCGCAGCGAGGCGAGGATCCGGGAGAGCGCCTCCAGCGGGTTGAGGACCGTCCCTCCGAACTCGCCCGAATGGAGGTCCAGCGCGGGGCCGGTCACCTCCACCTCGAGGTCGATCATGCCGCGCAGCCCGACGCAGATCGAGGGCTGGCCGCGACCGTGCATGGCGGTGTCGGAGACGACGCAGAGGTCCGCGTCGAGACGCCTCGATTCGGCCCGGATCAGCCCCTCGAAGTGGAGGGAGCCGACCTCCTCCTCCCCCTCCACGATGAGCTTGAGGTTCAGGGGCAGCTCACCGCGGGTGCGGAGATGGGCCTCGACCGCCTTGAGCTGCATCCAGACCTGGCCCTTGTCGTCGGCGGACCCGCGGCCGTGGAGCACCCCGTCGACCAGGGACAGCTCGAAGGGTGGCGTCGTCCATTCGTCCAGGGGGTCGACGGGCTGGACGTCGTGGTGGCCGTAGATCAGGGCGGTGGGCAGCGCCGGGTCGACGAGCCTCTCGGCGTAGACGGCGGGGTGGCCGGGGGTCTCGATCAGCTCCGCCTTCGCGAAGCCGGCATCGAGGGCCGCCCGGGCGAGGCGCTCGGCGCTGCGCCGGACGTCGGCCGCGTGGGCGGGGTCGGCCGAGATCGAGGGGATCCGGCAGAATTCGACCAATTCTTCGACGAAGCGTGCCTGGTGGGTGTCGCAGTAGGCGTCGAGATCCTGAGCGCTCATGGCCCTGAGCGTACCGCGCGGGCCCGTGTCCTCTCCATCGGCGGGCACAGCCGCCCTCTCTGGTGTAGCCTTCACGCTGGCTGTCCCTCACCCCCACTCAACGTCGCAGCAGGAGGTTCATCCCATGGCGGTTCAGGCTCATGCCCCCGGGTCCGAGGGCCTTCGGCCGGAGGGGTCGGCCCTGAACAGGAACCCCTCCACGGCGTTCCTCGCACCACCTCCGCCGCCGCCGTCCACCGATGGCGCGGTCGTCGAGTTGATCGGCCACCCGACCACCCCGCCGCGGTTCGCCACCAGGACCGCGATCGACAGCGCCGTCGAATCGGCGGTGCTGCCCCACCAGCTCCACGAGATCGACCAGGTGGTGGAGATCGCCAGGCTCGGCGAGCTCCTGGTCGAGAAGGACGCCCGGATCGCACTCTTGGAACGCGGCCTCGCCGACTGGCGGGAGCGGGCTCGGGTCGAGATGGAGGCCCACGCCGGCGCCGAGCGGATCGCCTTCGAGCGCGAGCGCGACCTGGTCGGGGTGATCCACCAGCAGATCTCCGCGATCGAGAGTGCCGAGGAGAGCACCGGGCAGGCCTTTGCCCAGGCCGACGAGCTGCGGGCCCGGCTGGACGATCAGACGGCCCTGGTGGACAGCGCCGAGCAGAACACCCAGGCGGCGCTGGCCCGAATGCAGGAGCTGCAGGCCAGGATCGACGAGCTCGAGGAGCGGCTGCGGCAGCGGGCGCGCCACTGGTGGAGCCGCCGCTCCGGCTGATCCTTCCCGGGCAACGACACCTGGGTGGTGGGCGACGAGCCGATCATCGTTCTCGACATCATCGGCGCGGACACCCTCGCCGAGGTGACGGCCGGCACGGGGGCCGCGGCGGGCGCTGCCACCGGATAAGGCGGCGGCAGCCGATCGAGCCACCGGACCGCGGGCGGACGCGAATCCGCCCGGGGTCCGGCCGCGCCCCGCCGGGGTGTGGACCGGCCACCCGAGGAGGAGCTCGCGCTACGCGCCGACCACCATGTCGGTGAGGGCGTCGATGCCAGCCAACCTGCTCGCCAGGTCGGCCGTCAGCCGGTATCGGGCGGCGAACTCTGCCGGAGACGTGTAGCTGAGCTTGGTCTGGTTCCCGTCCGTCCAGACCAGCACCCTGAGGGGAAGGTCGAGCGCCGCCAGCGGCGCCGCCACCATCACCGGCGTGCCGGCCTGCGGGCTGCCGAAGATCACGACCTTGGTGTCGCGCAACTCGAGCTCCGCCCCCTCAGCCTCTCCGCTGTGGTCGATCACAGCGAAGACCTTCATCCCCCGAGCCTCCACCGCCGATACCAGGCGGTCGACGGTCTCCGGCACGGGGCGAGGGCTCAGCTTGGTGACCACCCCGGTCCCCTCGCCGGGGTCGCCGTGGGCTCCGCCGGAGGTGGGTTCGGACCCTCGCTCGGGCATTCCTGTGCTCCTCGATCGGGTGTGCCGGATGCCGCAGAGACCGGCACCACCCGAGGATAACCGCCTCCCGGCTGCCCCGGCACTCCGCGAGGACGCTCAGGGCAGCACCGCCATCAGCTCGCCCAGACCGGACCCCACGCTGTCCACCCCTCCACTCGGCAGACTCAGGACGTGGGCGATCTCGGCGTTGGGGTCGAACATCCCGTTCACGGAGGTCGTGTTCGTGACGAACGCCAGACTGGAGGAGCCGGCCCAACCCATGGGCGCCATGAAGTCGAGCTCGTCACCGGGGACCGTGATGGTCCGCACGACGGCCCCGTCGTCGGTCTGAGCGACCTCGATGTCGTCGTTCCCGTCGGAGAGCGCAACGTAGCTGTCGCCGGGTGAGAACAGCACCGAGTTCACCTCACCGTCCGAGGTCCAGGCCCCGGGTACCACGGCATCATGACCGCTGTTCAGATTGAGGATGTTGGTGACCTGGCCCGAGCCGTACGCCAGCAGGGAGCCATCAGCCGTCACCAGGCCCGTGTAGGAACCCTCGAAGGGCTGGAGGTCATCGGCAGCGGCGGCCGGAACGTCTCTCACCGTGATCCCTTCGGTTTCCAAGTTCAGGACGGCGACCTCGACGCCGCTGAGCAGGCGACCGTTGAGGGTGGCGTCGGAGACCAGGAACGAGATCAGGTGCAGAGAGGGGTCGATGTTCTCCGCCTGGAACAGGAAGCTTCCGGAGCTGGACAGCGGGCCGGCGGAGATGAGCTGGTCGACGGTCCCGGTCTCGAGCTCGATCTGGTCGAAATCGACAGCCCCGTCGGCCGCGTCGATGGTGGCGAAGAGGGTGTCGGGCCCGACGAGGAAGACCCCGGGGGCGCCGTCCACAACCAGGTCCAGAAGCTGGGTCAGGGACGCCGCGACCGTCTCAACGGTGCCGTCCTTCTCGAGAACCGAGTAGCCGTCCACCGCGACCCCCCCGCCTGTCTCCGGAATCTCATCGCTGGCCAGCAGGGCCGTCGACCCACCGATGTAGTTGTTGGTGTCGGTGACGGGTTGATCGCAGGTGCTGGCGCTGTTGGCGCACTGGAATGAGCCGATCACCGTCCCGGAGGCGCTGACGAAGGTCACCGTCGAGGTGTAGTCGAGGTACGAGCCTGCCAGGTTCGCGAAGACGAAGGTGGGCACCGATGGCGTTGGGGTGGGTGGGGCCGCCGATGCCGGCATCGACTGCCGCGCCGGCTGGGAGCCGTGCGACGGCGTCGGGCTGCTCGCGACCGCGGCCGAGGCGCACCCGGCCACGAGAACGAGGACGCCCAGAGCTGCGACGCCCTGGAGCCGGGCCGGCGCCGTGGTCACGGGAGCGGGCCTCACCCGGACGCTGCGGCGTGCCGTCTGATCACGGTGTGCTTGCCAGCGCCGCCGCGAGCTCCAGCCACTGGAAGCTGTCGTAGTAGTAGATATTGGGACTGCCGTTCAGCGGCGGAGGGCCGTAGGTGACGGTCCCGTCGTTGACGTTGATGGTGTCACTGCCGCTCGAGGTGGCGTTCTCGTCATCGAGGCTGATGGTTCCGGTGCCCCGCAGGTTGACCGACGTGCCGGTGACCACGCCCGTATGGCCGTACAGGTCGGAGGTCGATGGTCCCCACATGCTGATGATGTCCCCGGCCAGCGGGAGCTGACCCGCTCCCGTGAGAGCGCTCACGCCGCTCCCCGGGGCCGGCGGCACCAGCGGGAACTGCGGGAAGCTGGCGTTGAGGATCTCAGCGGCATCCCTGCCGTCGTCGATGTACTGCTCATCGTCGGCGATGCTCTGGAACGCCTGGTTGAAGTACCGCGTCACGTAGTCGACACACTGGAAGCCGGGATACCCACCCGGAATGGGCCCGCAGGTGTACACGTCGTCGAACTCGGATCCCAGGTCGTAGCCCGTGGTCGGCTGGCCGTTCGCGTTGTCCACGGTTCGCGTGGCACAGTACCCGGAGCCGGATGCAGCCTGTCCGTGCGCGACGACGGGGTTTGCGAGTGCTGGAGCGAAGAGCACGGCCGACGCACCGACGGCCAGCAGCGTCCGGGAAAGAACGTGCCGTCGTGTGCCGGTGACGAACTGTCCGGGCCGGCGTCGAGCCACCTGCAGCATGGATCCCTCAGGCTTCCCGCCTCGCCGCCTTCTCGGCCTCCGTCTCCCGATCACCGGAACGTTCACATTCTGACCGCGTCGAACCGCGGGGTCCAGAGCGAGCGGCCGGCGCCCTACTCAGGCGGGGTCGCTCCTGGTCTCCTCGTACCGCAGCGCACGGGCAATCCGCCGTGCCTCTCGCAGGGGCTCGGGGGTGCGGTGTCGGAGGAGCGCCAGGCGGACTACCTCCAGCGCCACCTCCGGTGACGTCCTCCAGGCGGCGTGGACTGCGATGGGGCGTGTCCCGACGGCGCTCCGGAGCTGATACCCGACGAGGGCACTCCCGAGACGCAGCTCGGCCACCGAGCCGCTCGTCGCCCCCGGCGGTGACCCCTGCGCGATCAGCGGCCGGTCGGTCACCCCAACCGTCGGAGTGCCGAGGCGGGCTCCGAGGTGGAGGGCGAGACCGCCTCCGTGCGGGTGGTCGCTCCCGGTGGCGTCCACCAGGAGGACGTCGGGGGCCAACCGGAGCGCTCGCACCGCCAGCTCGAGGGCCGGACCCTCCCTGAGGGCGAGAAGGCCGGGGGCGTAGCCGGCACCGGTCACCGAGCGCAGGGTGGCCCGTTCGACCACCGCGCGGCCGAGCATGAGCACGGCGCCGAGCCAGATCGGCTCTCCCGCCTCGCCCGGGCCGGGTTCGCCCCGCCGGTGGGCACAGAAGACGGCGCCGATGACCGCATCCCGTCCAGCCGGCGGTGTCCAGCGGGAGACGGTCTCGGCAACGGCTGCCAGGCGTCGCTGGAGCGCCTCCAGCTCGGCGGCGCTCTCCGGCCAGACGACCCACGGCAACTCCATGCCGTCCTCCACCGACGGATGGCCAACTCGCGAGTAACCGACGCCGCCATCGACCATAATCCGCGAGAAGTGCTGCGCATAGTCTCCAGCCTGCCGGTGCCGGGACCCGCTGAGGAGTGGCTGCGGCAGCGGGGGGATCTCGAGATCCTCGGGGCGATCCTGCCACCGGACCGGTACCGAGAGGCCGTTCGGGGGGCGGCCGCGCTGCTCCCGTGGGCGGGAGATCGGATCGACGAGGCTGCCCTTGAGGCTGCAGGCCCCAGCCTCAGGGTGGTTTCCACCTACGGCGTCGGACTGGACCACGTGGACATCCCGGCCTGCACCCGCCGGGGCATCTTCGTGGGTCACACGCCCAACGTCCTCACCGACGCCACCGCCGACCTGGCCATGACCCTGCTGCTGGCGACCGCCCGCCGGGTGGTGGAGGCCGACCGGGAGGTCCGCGAGGGCCGCTTCTCAGGGTGGAAGCCCCACCACCTGCTGGGCCAGGAGGTGACCGGAGCGACCCTCGGGGTGATCGGCTTCGGCCGGATCGGGCAGGCGGTGGCCCGTCGGGCCGCGGGCGGCTTCGCCATGCGCATCCTGGCCTACGACGTCGGCACCGTGGGGATGGTGCCCGGAGTCGAGGTGGACGAGTGTGACATGGACCGGCTGCTGGCCGAGTCCGACTTCGTCACCTGCCACGTGCCGCTCACACCGGAGACCCACCACCTCATCGGCACCGCCCAGCTGGCCCGCATGCGCAAGACCGCGATCCTCATCAACACGTCCAGGGGCCCGGTCATCGACGAGGCAGCTCTGGTCGACGCCCTTCAGCGCGGGGTGATCGCCGGGGCCGGGCTCGATGTCTTCGAGAACGAGCCCAGGCTGGCGCCGGGGCTGGCCGGCTGCGCCCATGCCGTGCTGCTGCCGCACGTCGGCACCGCCACCTGGAAGACCCGGATCGCGATGGGTGAGCTGGCCGCTCGCAACATCCTGGAGGTGCTCGACGGCCGCGCTCCGATCGCCTGCGCCAACCCGGAGGTCTCTGGTCGCGTCTGATCCGCGGGCGGATGGTCCCGGCGACCTGGGACGCTCTTGGCCGCTGGCGAGGGCCCCCGTATAATGGTGCATTGAATGCGCCAGAGGTTCACTAGATGAAACCATGGTGACTCGCACCCTGAGTCGTGGCCTCGGCATCCTGGAGGTGCTGGTGCGGGGGGACGACGACGGGCTGGGGCCCTCCGCGATCGGCCAGCAAGTCGACCTGGACAAGGCCACCGTGACGCGCCTGCTGCGGACGCTCGTCGAGGCCGGCTACGTGGCCCAGGATGAGAGGACCCGCCGCTATCGGCTCACCGGCAAGATCCTCTGGCTTGCCCACAGCATCACCACCCGCCTCGATCTTCGGAGTGTCGCTCGCCCCCACCTGAAGGCACTGCGGGACGAGCTCGGGGAGACCGTCCACCTGGCGGTGATCGATGATCTTCGAGTCGTCTACGTCGACAAGCAGGAAGGCGACCACAGCATCCAGCTGGTCTCCGCCATCGGGCAGACCATGCCGCTCCACTCCACCTCCCTGGGCAAGGCCATTCTCGCCGCCCTCCCGGAGGAGGAGCGCGAGGGGAAGTACGCGCGGATGGACTTCCTGCCGCGGACCGACAGGACGATCCGCGACCTGGTCACGTTTCGGGAGGAGATCCGGCAGACGCAGCGCCGCGGTTACTCCACCGACGACCGTGAGAACGAGCCGTTCGGGGCGTGCGTGGGTGCGGCGATCGTCGGAGCTGACGGGCGACCAGCCGGCGCGATCAGCGTCTCCGGGCCGTCTTTCCGCATTCGCGATCGATTCGAGTATTTCGGCGAGCGGGTCCGCGCCGCGGCCAGCGCGATCGCCCAGGAGCTCGGTGCCGAGCCGAGCGAGCGGGCCGGCGCTGGCGGTCGCGACCTCTGCGAGGCGCCCTGATGCCCGCCCACGAGATCCCGGCGAAGCTGTCCGGCGTGTTCGCACCGATCTGCACACCCTTCGCTCCGAACGAGGACGTCGATCACGACGCTCTCCGCTTCAACCTCGCACGCTATGCGGAGAGCGGGATCCGCGGCTACCTCGCGCTGGGGTCGAACGGCGAGAACCGGAGCTTGGCGGAAGACGAGAAGCTGGGCGTCCTCGACGACGTCGTGCGCCACAAGGGCCGTGGGCAGGTGGTCCTGGCCGGTGCCGCCTACGACGGAGAGCGAGAGGCTGAACGCTTCCTCGCCGCCGCCGCGGACCTCGGGGCCGACTTCGGGCTCGTCCTCTCACCGGGCTACTTCCGGAAACAGATGACGGACGAGGTCCTGTTCCGCTACTTCTCCACGCTAGCCGACCGCGCGCGGATCCCGCTTCTCCTCTACAACGCGCCGGGCTTCTGCGGCATCACCCTGAGCCCGGGATTGGTCGGACGCCTGGCGACCCATCCGAACATCGTCGGTCTCAAGGACAGCGCGTCGAGAGGCATCGAGGGCTTCCTGCCCCTCCAGAGCCGGTCATTCCAGGTCCTGGCAGGCTCGGCCAACTTCCTCTTCCCGGCCATGCTGGCTGGCTCACCCGGCGGCACGGTGTCGCTCGCCAACTCGTTCCCCCAACTCGCCCTGCAGCTGTTCCGCTACGGGCAGGCTCGTGACGGGGTGAACGGATCGCCTCTCCAGGAACGGGTCAGCCGCATCAATGCGGCCATATCCGGAGCCCACGGTGTGGCGGGTGTGAAGGCGGCCATGACCCTCGCCGGCTTCCGCGGCGGCATCCCCCGCCGCCCGCTGCTCCCCCTGGAGCCGGCGCAGGTCCAGGAACTCCGGGCGATCCTCACCGCGGAGGAGCTCCTCCCGTGAGCCACGACATCCTCGCCATCGACGTCGGGACCAGCGCGCTCAAGATTGGGGTGTTCAGTCCCGACCTCGAGAAGCGTTGCGAGGCTCAGCGGACCTACATCCCCCACATGTATGACCGCGGCAAGGCGGACATCGACCCGGAGGCGTGGTGGCAAGCGCTCGGCGCATGCTGCGCGGAGGTGGCAGCCGAGCTTGCCGGCGTGGGCGTCGTCTCCCTCTCGGTCACCACGCCAGGGCTCACGCCGATGGCCGCCGACGGGGCGGCGCTGGCGCCTGCCGTGCTCTTCCTCGACGGACGGTCGCATGCCCAGTCGGCGGCCATTCGCAGCCGGGTGGGAGAGGCCAGATTCCTGGCCGAGACCTGCAATCTTCCGGTGTCCGGCGGCTCGTCACTGTCGTCCATCCTCTGGTTCCGAGACGAGCAGCCCCAGGTGTGGGCGGCGACCGCGAAGTTCGGCCACTGCAACACCTATCTCGTCAAGCGGATGACGGGCCGGTGGGCGATCGATCCCTCGACCACCTCGATCACCGGCCTCTACAACACGGCCCGCAACGACCTCACCTGGAATCGAGCGATCCTGGATCTCGCCGGCATCCCGGAAGACAAACTGCCACCCCTGATGCCATCCCATGAGCAGGTCGGCCGCCTGCTACCAGCGGTCGCCGAGGAGCTGGGGCTGCCCAGCCGCTGCGCGGTTCTCTGCGGGGGCAACGACGCCGTGCTCGCCGCACTGTCGGGAGGCCTGACCGAGCCCGGCGACATCAACATCATCAGCGGCACGTGCGACATCGCCAACGTGTGCATCGACCATCCGGTGGCCTCGCCCAGCTTCAATATCCGCTGCCATGTGGTACCCGGTCGCTGGCTCACCTTCTTCGTGCTGAATGCCGGCGGGGCGGCGCTGGACTGGTTCCATCACATCGCCTGCAGCGAGCTGGACCACAACCAGTTCTACACCGAGTACGTTCCGCGCGTGCTCGAGGGGTTCTTCCGGGGTCCGGACCCGGACGCCCATGAAGCCCAGCTCCCCGAGTACCTGCCGTACCTCGGCGGGAGCCGGTACTCGCTCGATGCGCTGCAGGCCGTCCTCAGCGGTCTGACGCTCGAGACCACGCGCGAGGACCTGCTGCTGAGCATCGTGCGCGGCAACGCGACGTACCTTGGTCAGCACCTCAATGACATTGCCCGGCTGGTGCCCATCGGCCGCCGAGTCGGGATCTCCGGGGGCGCGGCGAGGATGCGCGGCATGCTCGACGCCAGGTGCCGCTGGACCGGCGAGTACGAGTACGTCTTCCAGGACCAGAGCTCGCTGCTCGGTGCGGCGATCCTCGGCCAGGCCAGCCAGTCGGGACGGCTGCCCGGTTCCGGGCAGGTCACTTCGGGTGTCGTCAAGGAGGGAATCTCATGAGCGCTATTGGCACGGGCAGCACGACTGCCACCGATGCGAAGGCGGCGGCCCGCGAACTGGTCGAGCGGGCCAGAGCCGGCCTCGTCGGCCGGCCAACGCTGGCCATCCTGTTCGCCACCACCCAGTACGACACCGAGGCCTTGGTCTCCTCTGTGTCGGAGCTCCTCGGCGGGGTCCCGCTGTGGGGCGGGTCGTCGTCCACGGGCGTGTTCCAGGACAGCGGCTGGGTCACCGCCGAGGGTGGCTCGGCAAGCCTGATGCTGATCGCCGACCGCCCGGCCGGGGTCGGCGTCGCCGCCGTGGACGGCGATGGCTTCGCGGCCGGCAAGAAGGCGGCGGAGGAAGCCCTGAAGCAGCTGGGCGGCAAGCCCAGCGCCCTGCTCACCATCGCCTACATGGGACCGGAGGAGGAGATCCTGCGGGGCATCGCCGAGGTGGCCCCGGGAGTGCCCGTGGTGGGCGGCACGGCATCGGACCACACCCCCGACAACAAGTTCCAGCAGTTCGCGAACGGCCATGCCTTCACGAACCACTTCGCCATCGCGGCCGTCCAGGGGCCGATCGGCTACGCGTTCACCAACGGCTACCGACTCACCGGCAAGAAGGCGACGGTCACCAAGGCCACGGGACGCACCGTGTTCGAGCTCGACGGCCGTCGCGCCATGGACGTCTACTCGGAGTGGGTGGCGGAGTCTGAATCCGAGATCGGAGGCGGCGCCCTGGTGGTGTTCAGCGTGCAGCACCCGCTGCTCTTCCACAAGGACGGGATCACCTACTCCGCCCACCCGGTGAACAGCAACCCTGACGGTTCCATGGATTTCGGGGCGGCCATGAGCCCCGGCATGGTGCTGGGGCTCGGCGAGGCCACCGTGAACAGCCTGATCGCCGAAGCCGGGAACGCTGTCCATGCGGCGGTCCGGGGCGTGGACCAGCCGAAGGCACTCGTGTTCGCCCACTGCGGTGGGCGCGCCATCGCCCTCGGTGACCGGATCAAGGAGATCCCCGGCGAGCTCGAGCACACCATCGGCCACCTGCCCTGGATTGGCTACCTGGCGTTCGGCGAGCAGGGCTGCTCCGTGGCAGGAATCCCGACGCACGCGGATCTGAGTCTCTCGGTGCTCGTCCTCGGCTAGGTCTGGATATCGTAGCTGTGGTGTCCGTGGCCGGAACCCCGGCGATTGACGGGTGGCAGGGAACGTCCGAGCCCTGCCACCCAAGCTCCGGCCGCATTGAAGGTGTGGTCAGGCGACTGGGAGGATGACAATGGCTGTCGCAAGTCGGCTCTACCAGAACTACGTGGACGGTCGCTTCGTCGACGCGCAGGGGGGGAAGACGCTGACGGTCGAGAACCCGGCGACCGGCGCGGCGGTGTCCGAGGTCCCCGATTCATCCGTCGAGGACACGCGCGAGGCGATCGAGTGCGCAGATCGGGCCCATCGCAAGTGGGAGAAGCTGGCCCCGATCGAGCGAGCGAACTACCTGCATCGGATCGCCGCCGGCATCCGCAAGGATGCCGAGCACCTCGCCCGTGTCCTCTCCGAGGAGCAGGGCAAGCCCCTCGACCAGGCGCGGGGTGAGGTCGGCGGGACCGCCGACTACTTCGACTACACCGCGGAATGGGCCCGCCGCATCGAGGGTGAGGTCATTCCGAGCGACCGGCCCAACGAGATGCAGCTGCTGCTCCGGCAGCCGATCGGGGTCATCGGCGGGATCGTGCCCTGGAACTTCCCCCTCTACGTCCTGGCGCGCAAGGTGGCGCCGGCCATGCTGACCGGCAACGCGATCGTGGTCAAGCCGAGCGAGATCACTCCCAACAGCACGCTCGAGCTGGGACGCATCTTCGACGAGGCCGAGGTCCCCGCCGGGGTGGTCAACCTCGTCTGCGGCTACGGCCCGATCGTGGGCGAGGAGCTGGCCTCGAACCCGACCATCGGCATGGTGACCGTCACCGGCAGCATCAGGACCGGCGCCCGGGTGATGGAGCTGGCCGCCAAGAACATCACCAAGGTGAGCCTGGAGCTCGGCGGCAGCGCCCCGGTGATCATCATGCCGGACGCCGACCTGGACCTCGCGGTGAAGTCCATCAAGGCATGTCGCCTCCTCAACACGGGCCAGGTGTGCGGCGCAGCCGACCGGACCTACGTCCACCGGGGCGTCGGCGACGAGTTCACCGAGCAGCTCGCCACCGCCATGAGCCAGGCAACCTACGGGGACGCGCTCCTCGACGAGGGCCGCGACCTCGGTCCGCTGGTCAGCGCTCGCCAGCTCGAGGCGGTCGCCGGACGCGTCGATCGCGCCGTCGCCGACGGGGCCCAGGTCGTGACCGGCGGCAAGCGCGCCGAGGACATGCCGAAGGGCCACTTCTACCCGGCCACCGTCATCACCGGCTGCCGCCAGGACATGGCGATCGTCCGCGAGGAGATCTTCGGACCCGTGATGCCGGTCGTCACCTTCAGCGACCTCGACGAGGCGATCGGCTGGGCGAACGACTCCATCTACGGCCTCGCCTCGTCGATCTTCACCAAGGACGTCGACGTGGTCATGCGAGCGTGCAACGAGCTCCGCTTCGGGGAGACCTACGTCAACCGGGAGAACATGGAGAGCATGCAAGGCTTCCACGCCGGATGGCGCAAGTCGGGCATCGGCGGCGCGGACGGCAAGTACGGAGTGCTCGAGTACACCCGAACCCACGTCGTCTATCTGCAGTACGACGCGGAGGCCGGGCGGCGGTAACCGCTCGCGAACTGCCAAGCCGGGACCGCCGACGCCCCTCGTCTGGGCCGGTGCTCGATGGGGTGCTTCGGCGGACCCGGCTTGCGGATCCCGCCCGGCCACGGTCCGGTGGCTCTACACCGTTCCGCTCCCTGTCGCGCCCGGCGGGTGAGGCCAAGGTGACCACCAGGCGTCGAGTTGATCTAGGCTGACGTTCCGTGGCGCAGCATCCCCCGAACCCGGAGGCCACTCCCCAGGTCGAGCCGCCCCTGGTCCCCGCCCTGCCGGATCGCCGCCGCGGGCCCCGGAGGTCGCGGGCCACGGTCTCCCCCGGACCGCGTCACATCAGCCTGAGTTACGGCTCGACCTTCGTGGTCTGCGACCACGATGGCGGCATCCGCCCCCGCGATGGACGGTTATGCGGGGTGTTCTCGGACGACACCCGCTTCCTCTCGCGGCACGAGCTGCTTGTCAATGACCGACCGCTCACCTGCCTCGCCGCCGCCCGGCTGAGCTTCCGCCACGCCCGCTGGACATACACAGCCGCCTCGTTGCCCTCGCCCGAGGCCGTGGACGTGGGCGGGAAGGTCACGGTCACCCTGGACCGGGTGGTGAGCGCTCGCCGCATGCGCGAGGACTACAGCGTCCGCTGCTACGGAGCCGTCCCCGCCACCATGCTGCTGGTTCAGCTCGAATCCGACTTCGCGGACCTGTTCGAGGTGCGCACGCAGCGCTGGCAGCGCCGCGCCGGGGTCAACACCTCGTGGGTCCGCGGGAGCCGTTTGGAGACGCGCTACCAGCGCGACGGCTTCGTCCGTCGCTGCCTGGTCCGCGTCCTGCCCCAGTCCCGGCCGGCCAGCTACGCCAACGGCGCGCTCCGCTTCCCGATCGAGCGATGGACGGATGGCGAGTGGAAGGTCTCCGTCCAGTACGACCTGATCGCAACCGCCCGGGCGAGACCGAGCCTGGTGCGCGGTCCGGAGCCGGGCGCCGAGCGGCGCGATCGGGCCGAGCGGCTCCGGTCACGCTGGCACCGAACCGTGGCCCGCGTCCACACCGACGACCTGCGGCTGCGGCTCGCCTTCGACCAGGCGGTGGAGGACTTCGCCGCGCTGCGCCTCTACGACCACGACTTCTCCCCCGACGTCTGGATCCCCGCAGCCGGAGTCCCCTGGTACGTCGCCGTCTTCGGCCGGGACTCGATCATCGCATCGCTCCAGGCGCTCCCCGCCCACCCGTTGTTCGCGATCGGCACGCTCCAGAAGTTGGCCCAGTGGCAGGCCCAGGAGCTCGACCCCCGGCGCGACGCCGAGCCGGGGAAGATCTGCCACGAGATGCGCAGCGGGGAGTGGGCGCACTTCGGGACGATTCCCCATTCCCCTTACTACGGCACCGCCGACGCGACGCCCCTCTATCTGCTGCTGCTCGGCGAGACCTACCGCTGGCTCGGGGATCCGGCTCTCCTGCACCGGCTGCGCCACACCGCCGAACGCTGCGTGGACTGGATCGACCGCTACGGCGACCGGGACGGCGACGGGCTTCAGGAGTACGCGCCGCAGACGCCATCCGGGTACCGCAACCAGAGCTGGCGAGACGCGCATGACGGGGTGCTCGACGAGGTGGGCGGGTTTCCCAAGCATCCCATCGCGACCTGCGAGATGCAGGCCTATGTATACGCGGCCAAGCGAGCCGTGGCCGAGCTGTTCGCGGCCTGGGGTGACCAGGAGCGTGCCGCGCGCCTCCGGCGCGAGGCGACCGAGCTGCAGCGCCGCTTCACCGAGCGTTTCTGGCTGCCCGAGGAGCGCACCGTGGCCTTTGCCCTGGATGGCGACAAACGGCCGCTCGGCACCGCCACGTCCAACCCCGGCCACTGCCTCTGGCTGGGGATCCTCGGCGGCGACCGGGCGCAGTCCGTGGCAGACCGGTTGATGCGCGCCGATCTCTTCACCGGCTTCGGACTGCGCACCCTGTCCAGTGACCACCCCTCGTATGACCCCCACTCGTACCAGCGAGGCTCCGTCTGGCCCCACGACACCGTCATCGCCGCAGCCGGCATGCGCCGCTATGGGCGGGACGAGGAGGCCTGGCGCCTCATCGACGGCATCCTGGAGGCAGCCTCGGCGCTCGACGGGTTCCAGCTGCCCGAGCTCTTCGCGGGGCTGCAGCGGCAGCCGCTGGACGCGCCGGTCCCCTATGAGCACGCCAACATCCCCCAGGCATGGGCGGCGGGCTCCGTCTTCCACGCCGTCCGCATCCTGCTCGGGCTCGAGCCCGACATTCCCAACGGCCGCCTCTACCTGAACCCGGCCCTGCCGCCGTGGTGCACTGAGCTGGTGCTCGACAACCTGCGCGTCGGCGCCCAGCGGATCACCGTGCAGGCGCGGCGACAGAGTGATGGCACGTCGGACTTCGAGGTGCGCGGTCGCCTGGGACGGCTTCAGGTCGTCCACGGCCCGCCGCCCTGGTGGCGCACCGAGGAGTGACGCCGCCGGGACCACCCGCGGACCATGGCCCGGGAGTCACCTCCCCGCGGCCTCGGACTCCCCCACCGAGCGCTGAGCTCGGCGGCGGTCGGCGCCGCGCAGCCAGGTGATCGCCGGCTCCGTCGCGCTCGCCGTGATGCCGGTCGGCGTCGCCCACGCGGCGATCGCCCGCTGGTAGACACGGAGATAGCGGTCCGCCATCCGGCGGGGATCGAACTGAGCCCTTGCGTATGCGGCGCACCGCTCCCGGTCGACGCGCTCCGCATCGGGAACCGCGGCTGCCATCTCCTCGACATCCGCCACCAGGAACCCCGTCTTTCCAGGCGTGATCAGCTCCGGGGCGGCTCCGCGAGGAAAGGCGATGACCGGGGTTCCGCTCACCATCGCCTCGGCGATGGAGAGGCCGAACGGCTCGTCCCACTGCAGCGGGGCCAGGAGCGCGGATGCGCTGGCCAGAAGGCGGGCCTTCTCCTCCCCGGCGACGTTGTGCAGGTAGGTCACCCGGCCGCCGTCCACGGCCGGGACGATGTGGCGCTGGTAATACTCGGAACCCTCCGGCGTTGCCTCGATCTTTCCGGCCAGCACCAGCCGCCGATCAGCGCGCCGGGCGGCCTCGATGGCCAGGTGCTGACCCTTTGCCGCGCAGATCCGAGCCAGCGACAGCAGGTACGGTTCCTTCCGCTCCGGCTGCCCGACCCGCAGCGCGGCCAGGTCGACCGCGTTGTGGACGGTCGCCGTCCACGGAAGGTGGGCGGCCGACTGGCGCTGGGCCTCGCTGATGGCGACCAGCTGGACCCGGTGGGGGGCGAGACTTTCGAGGAAGGTGCGCAGCGGCTCATCCAGCGCCCCGTGGACGGTGTGGACGACGGGAGCCGGGGATCGGAGGGTGAGACCGAGAAGGGCCCCGCCGCCGCTGTGGTCGTGGATGACATCGAACGGTGCGAGACGGTCGATCAGGTCCAGGACCCGGCTCGCGTAGGTCAGATCCCGGAGGCGCTCCTCGCTGCGGCCCAGTGCCGTGTCCCACTGCCGCCCGGCCAGGTGACGGCAGGCGAGCGGTGAACCCTCCGCGGCGAAGAGCTCGACCTCGTGTCCCCGGGCGCGCAGTTCCTTCGCGAGCAACCCGACGACCAGCTCGATCCCACCGTAGCCGTCGGGTGGGACCGGGTACCACGGTGGGGCGATCAGGGCGATCCGTCGATGCGTGCTGGCCATGCTCGAGCAGGGACTCAGAAGCCGGGCTTCGCGACTTTGCAGCTGAAGAGGGATGCCAGCTGTCGCGTCTCGCGCTTGCCGCACTCCGGACAGGCGGGCGGCTCGTTCCTCAGCTTGTCGTGCTCATGGATGCTGGTGACTATCTCAAAGCGTTTGCTGCAATCACGGCATTCAAACTCGTAGGTCGGCATTCGCCCACCTCCTGGATGCTTCCCCTCGGTCTCAGCCTTCACGGGGGCGGCTGAACCCCTGGGGAGCTGCTGTCGCCCACCAGTAATCATCGGGCTTCGGGGGAGCTCCCGCCAGAGGCCTTCGTCCCGGCAACGCGCAGGTTCTCCACGATCGACGCGATCTCGCTCGGCGATGCCCGTCCCAGGGGGGCTTCGGACCGGCTAGGCAACTCTCCGCTCCCACAGCTGGGTACCAGCCCCTTGATCAACTCTGCCGGTCGGTAGGAGCTGGCCCGCCTTGGCAACCTTCTCCGAAGCTTCGGCCCCGACCGGAATCCAGGCGCGCACTTCGGCCATGCCGCGGCGCTCGAGAAGCCACTTGACGATGCGCGGCATCGCCTCGCGCATGTAAGCGTGACCCCGTGAACCACGGGCAGTTTCCCACGACAACTCGGCCGCGTGCGGCTCCACCTGCCGTCCGTGCTCATGTCCGAGGAGTTGCGCATCTGCCCACCCGGCAATTGCTGACGGCTCCCAAGCGAGCCTCACGATGTAACCCTCCGGCCACTCGGCGGAATCTCCCCGCTCGGCGACGATCTGGAGGGAGTTGATACTGGAGTGAATGTCGCGCGCGGCAAGGTCGTCAAGCGCCTTTCTTGCCTCCGCCACACTCGTAACCACCAGGACACGCACCCGCGGCATCCATTCGTCCTTGTCGATCGGCGTGAGTTCGATCATCCTGGTGCCTCCATGGGCGGGCGGACCATCCCCGAAGTCATGCAAGCTCGCTGCGCAGAGTGCCCGCACGAGTCGCCCAGCAGACAGCCTGAAGGCGCTGAAAGCCTCAGGGTCAGTTACGCAGCGATTCCGCCTTCCACCCCTATCGTGGCGGTTGGTCCGACGCTCCTGGGCTCAGGCGGTTCGGGTATGACACCCTCCAGCCGCGCGCCAAGCCGTTAGTTCACGGCCATCGCGTACGAGTGTTTGGATCTAGATTCTACCCCCGCCCCGCCGCGGCTACAACCGGGTTGCGCGGGACGGCGGCCTGGCAATGTCAGAACTGACCTGGCAATTCGAGGGCTTCGGTGCCAGATTACGGGGGCTGCGCCGCTCCGATCAGCACCTCCGAGCGCGGGCGGACGAATTGCTCAACGCTGAGCCAGGGGCCCAAGGTCCAAGCTGGGAGCGCCGTCCATCGCGTGGTCAGCCGGATGCGCTGACCCAACCTTCCGCGTCGCGGCAATGACCTCAGTCCGGGATGGGTTCTTGGTCGCGAGGATGTCTCCTCGCCCGCGGCGGCCCGAAAGATGTCCAGAGGCGGCCGAGGCCGGACCAGATCGCGCCCCGCCCGGGCACGAGGCCGTTGAACTGTGGGGCCGTGCGGCAGTCGGTCAGTTTGAGCCCGGGTGGCGGACCCCTGGCGCAGCCGTAACGGCAACCCACCATTACGGCCGGCTCCCGACCACGCCTGGGAAGATCGAGAAGATCGCCCTCCTCTCAGTGCGCAGACTCCGCTTGCGTCGCGACGTGCCGTCCGTTCAGTCGCCTCGTGAAGAGGTTCCTCGGCCTCACGCGCCGGCACCCTGCCTCTACGCAGGCGCCCGCCGCTTCATTCATGCTGGAGATCCGGCGCCGGCGGGGAGGGCTCACCGCGGTCGCGGTTTTCTCTATGCTGCGCTCGCAGACATGGACGAGAAGGCACCTGTGGTCGTGTTCGAGGCCGAGGCCGGCCAGGACGGCCGGCTCCGTGCCGCCCTCCCCGGGGTGGACTGCCGATTCGTCGAGCAGGTGCTCTCCGACCAGACCGCCGACCAGGTCGGCGAGGCGTCCGTGGTGTCGGTCTTCATCCGCTCGCAGGTCAGCCGTCCCGCCATCGAGAGCATGGCCAACGTGCGACTGATCGCCACCCGCTCGACCGGGTACGACCACATCGACCTCGGTGCCTGCCGGGAGCGGGGCATTACCGTCTCGAACGTTCCCACTTACGGTGAGAACACCGTCGCCGAGCACGCCTTCAGCCTCATCCTCGCCCTCTCCAGGCGCCTGGGTATCGTGACCCGGCGGATCTCACACGGAGATTTCTCACTCCGTGACCTGCTGGGTTCCGACTTGCGCTCCAAGACCTTGGGAGTGATCGGTGCCGGCAACATCGGCCTCCATGTCATCCGCATCGGCCGCGCATTTGGCATGGACGTGCTCGCCTATGATGCGCGCCCCCACCCTCTGCTCGCCGAGGTGCTGGGATTCCGCTACGTCTCGCTCGACGAGCTGCTTACGAGTTCTGACGTCATCACCCTGCACGTCCCCTACCGGCCGGAGACGCATCACCTCATCGACCGTGACCGCCTGATGATGATGAAGCCCGGAGCATTTCTCATCAACACCGCGCGGGGCGCCCTGGTGGACACGGCCGCGCTCCTGGAGGCGCTCGACACCGGCCGCCTCGGAGGTGCCGGTCTGGACGTCATCGAGGGCGAGGAGCTGCTCATGGAAGAAAGGCAGATGTTCCACATTCCCGAGACGGAGGAACGGATGCGCCAGCTGCTCACCGGGCACGCCCTGGCCCGGCATGAGAACGTGATCCTCACCCCGCACATGGCCTGGTATAGCCGAGAGGCGATCGACCGCATCCTGGACGTCACGGCACTCAACATCCGGAGCTTCCTGTCGGGCACCCCGCTGAACGTCATTGCAACTGACGGGGCGTGACCGCGGTCACCTCCTGACGTGGCGGTCCGAGGTCTGAGGGGGGCGGCCGCCGCCTCGGCCGAGGCCCTCGAGGTGGTCAATCCGACGCAGGAGGGTCTCCAGGATCTCCGGAGCGTTCGCCACAAGCGTCGAGGTTTCGGCGCCAGCGCTGGGCTCGCTCGAGCTCAGGTGGAGGGTGGTTCCTCGGCCTCACTCGCCAGCACCCTGCGCGCCCGGCCGCAATGAGCCCCCAGCGGAAGCCGGGATTCCAGGACGACCAAGGGAGCGGGGCCCTACGTTGAGCGCCGCGGTTAAGTGGAAGTTCCGCGCGACCGATTCAAACTGATCCACTCCCGTCCGGGACAACCTGCCTCTTGTAAGCGGGGTCGAGCGAGCGTATCATCACTGGTTGCGGGTCCAGCCGTCAGTGATGGCGGGTGGGCGGCCCGGACTGATGGTGGCCCATCAGTCCGGACGAGGGTCGAGCCTGAGGGCCACCGAAGGGCACCGCCTCCCGTACTTGAAAGGCTCCACTTCGAAAGATGTGGGGCTTTTTGGTGGTTAGCCAGATGCGCGATAAACGCGTCCAGCCCCGAGTGGGCCGTTCGCCAGCCCCGACGGGATGCGGTGACGCCAGGATCCCATGGCATCCTTCGGAGCTGACCTCGCGCACGGTAGGGCCGCTGCGGTGAGCGCCGCCTTTGTCTTCTTTGCGCCGGCAACAGCCCGCTGACGCGGTTGCTGTGCTTGCTCCTCCCACCCCACCTTTGATCGCGTCCTCGCACCCATCGGAGGTTGGAGGGGATGCCAATCAGGCTCTGAAGTGATGTGACCAAGAGCACTGGTGGCATGCGGCTCGGTTGCTACCGTCGTTTCCATGGGCCCGGATCACGAAGGGACATCGCGGCAGACGTGGCGGTCCATCAAGCTCGCGTCCACTGAGGAGGGAGCACCCTGATCGCATTGGGAATCGTTCTGACGGTTCTCGGACTCGGACTGCTGGTTGCCGAGCTGCATATGTCCACTGGTGGTGCGCTCGGCGGGCTGGCGGTGGCCGGCATCGTCGCCGGTGCCGCGTTGGCCATACTCGGCGCGGGACAGAATCCACTACTCGTTATCCCGATCGCCGCGATTCCCGGTGCAGTGTGCACCGCGCTGCTCGTTTACGCGGCTCGCAACACCGCATCCCTCCGCGCCCGGCTACCTCGGACCGGCCCGCACACACTGGTTGGCCGCGTCGCCAGCGTCAGGGCGACTCCTGACCCCATAGGGCAGGTCTTCGTAGATGGCGCGCTGTGGCGAGCCCGGTCGTTCCGAGACGAGCGCCTCGAGATTGGCGAGGAGGTGGTCGTCGTGAACGTGCGCGAGATGACCCTCTTCGTCGCCAAAGTTGCAGATGGAGGCAGTGTGCCATGAGCGTCACAACCATTGTCATGGTGATCGTCATTGTGGTCGCCGCCATCGCTCTGATTCTCGCGGCCGCGTCAGTCCGCGTGCTGCGCGAGTACGAGCGCGCCGTGGTCTTTCGGCTCGGTCGGCTCCTAGGGCAGCGCGGACCCGGTCTGATCATGCTCATCCCCGGCATCGATCGCATGGTGCGGGTTAGCCTGCGGACGGTGACGCTCACCATTCCGCCACAGGACGTCATCACCCGCGACAACGTCCCAGTTCGCGTCAATGCGGTGGCGTACTTCCGGGTGATGGACGCCAACCGTGCCGTGGTTCAAGTGGAGAACTTCCTGCAGGCCACCTTGCAGATAGCGCAGACGACACTGCGCTCAGTGCTAGGCAAGGCTGAGCTCGACGCACTGCTTTCGGAGCGGGAGCGGCTCAACGCCGACCTGCAGAAGATCATCGACGACCAGACCGAGCCATGGGGCATCAAGGTGACAACGGTGGAGATCCGTGACGTCGAAATCCCTCAGTCGATGCAGCGGGCAATCGCTCGCCAGGCTGAGGCGGAGCGCGAGCGCCGCGCCAAGATCATCAACTCGGAAGGTGAGTTTCAGGCGGCGGCGAAGCTCCTCGACGCGGCCAACCTGGTCAGCCGCAATCCCGTGACCATCCAGCTTCGCTACCTCCAGACGCTGGTCGAGATCGGGGCGAGCGGGAGCAACTCGACGATCATTGTGCCCCTTCCCCTGGATCTCATCGGTCCACTCCTGGATTCGGCCCGCGGCCAGCGCGCCACGCCGGTCGCCGCCGATCTCCGCGGGGACGGAACGTCCAGGACCTCAGCGCCATAAGCTCCAGGGGCGTCCACCTGTCGGACCGCTGTCCTCCGAACTCCAGCGAAGTCCCGCGGCCTGAAGCCGTCATCGACGATTGATGGATTTGGCGGAGCGGCCCAGGGTCGTCCACCCCAACCGAACGCGCGTTCCGATCCAGCCCACCGCCCGCCGGGCGCGCCGGCACTTGACCAGAGGTGCCCGCCGACCTAATGTCGAGAGGTGAGCCCAACTCCGCGGTCATCTAGATTCAGCGCGCCGAGCTGGGCAGAAGGGATATGGGAGGAGAAGAGGAATGCGGAGATCGACCGTGCGGCTGCGCGCCGCTTTCGCCACCGTCGCGCTCGGGCTGGCCGGCAGCGCCGTGGGAGCTGCCGGGGTGAGCGCGGATACCTCGGCGACCATGACCCAGATACCGGGCACCTACCTTCCCACGACCGCGACGATCACTGGACAGTTCCAGAGCTCACTGATGAGCGTCGAGGTGGTCCTTCAGCCCGGCAACGAAGCGGCTCTCAGCAGTCTGCTGACCAATCTCTACACGCAGGGCAGCGCGCAGTACGGCGACTGGCTGGCTGCGGGTCAGTTCCAGAGCGAGTTCGCACCTCCGGCGGCCACCGTTTCCGCCCTCAGCAGCTATCTCGAGAGCAACGGACTGTCCGTCCAAACAACGTCCTCGCCCTTCCTGCTGCGGGCAATCGGCAGCAGCGCCCAGCTCGAGGCAGCCTTCGCGACCACCATCGACAACTACCAGAGCCCCAACGGTACGAGCTTCTTCTCGAACGACTCGGATGTCTCCGTGCCGAGCGGCCTGGCCTCCAGCGTCCTGGGGGTCGTCGGGCTCACCAACACGGTCAGGCTGCAGAACAACCTCCAGCTCACACCCGAGGCTTCCAGTGAGTCCGGACGTGGAGGCGGCGGCCAGCCGAGCTGCGAGATCCCCTACCCGACCACCCTGGCTCAGCTTGAGGCGATCACCGCCCCTGGACAGCCGTTCAACGGGTACGGCGGGGGACCTGGCTGCAGCGGCCTGACCCCGTCGCAGACCAACAGCATCTACAACGCTCCCAACGCGGGGCCGCGGGCCCAGGGCGCTGGGGCCAACGTGGCGGTGTTCGAGCTCTCCGCCTACAACCACTCGGACATCACCAAGTGGGCGCAGACCTTCTACGGTCCTCGGTACCAGCCGCGGCTCACCGACATCAACGTCGACGGCGGACCGCTGGCTACCAGCACCTCGCAGTGCCCGACAGGCGACACCTGCCTGTATGGCTACGGCGGTGACATCGAAGTCCAAGCCGACATCGAGATGGATCTGACCGTCGCGCCGGACACCAACTCGGTACTGGTCTACAACGCGCCCAACGACTTCACCGGTGCGACCGAGCTCGACGAGTACACGGCCATCGCCAACCAGGACATCGCCGACTCCATCAGCACCAGCTGGGCACTGTGCGAGCCGGACGCCGGACTGGCTTACGCCCAGGCCGAGAACCTCGTTTTCGAGCAGATGGCGGCTCAGGGCCAGAGCATCTTCGCGTCCGCGGGTGACACCGGCGCGTTCGAGTGCATCCGGGACGGCACCTTCGGCGACTTCCATCCGCTCGAGGCCCTCGACCCGGCCAGCCAGCCCTGGGTGACCAGTACTGGCGGCACTTCCTTCGAGAGCTTCGACCCGGGCAGCAACCCCAACCCCAGCTACCCGTACGGGGTCGAGGCGGTGTGGAACACGCTCGACGTCTGCAGCGGGAACAACTCATCCGTGGCCACTGACCCCGGCATTGAGAGCTGCGGCACCTACGGCGCGGGCGGGGGTGGGCACAGCATCTTCTGGCCCATGCCCAACTACCAGCGAGGTCCAGGGGTGATCAACCCCTACACGGTCTACGGCTCGAGCAACTGCGCGCTGGCGGCGAGGGGCCAGCCTTGCCGCGAGGGGCCGGACATCTCCGCCAACTCGGACCCGCTCACCGGCTACGCGGAGTACTGCACGGGGTCGAGCTACCTCTCGCCTCTGAATCCCGCCGGCATCCCCTATGGCAGCGCTTGCCTCGCGATCACCCCCGCGACCCCCGGCGCACCCGGGTGGTTCCACATCGGTGGCACCAGCCTCTCTGCGCCGCTGTTCGGAGCGCTGTTCAGTGACCGGGACGCCTACCAGAGGCACCGCACCGGCAACGCCAACTACCTTCTCTACGCGCTCTACAACAACCCCCAGAGCTACTTCACCGACTTCCACGACATCACCGGTTTCCACCAAGTGAGCAACAACAACGGCTTCTACCCGGTGACCCCCGGCTACAACGAGGCAACCGGGATCGGCACGCCGAACTTCACCGGTTTGATCACCGGCTTCGGCTTCTAGGGTCTTGCGAGATAGGGGTGGGCTCACGCCCACCCCTATCCCCTCCCCCTTGCCAGTTCCGGGAAGTTGACAGGGACACGACCTCGTGAGCTCGCCGCACACCGGGCCGCTGCCAGCCAGCCCGCCTAGCCCACCCGCGGTGCCCGTCGACCGAAGTCCAGTCCGCACGGGGCTGCTGGGAGACGAGGCCTTCCAGCGTCGCCTCATCCTCGCGGGGTTGCTCGCCGTGGAGAAGGACCTCCATCCCGGCTTCATCGTGGACGACTTCCCCTACCTGCCCATCGTGGCCTGGGCGCTCACGCCCTTGGTGCGGCTGCCCTTCTGGGTCATTCCCCAACACTGGGTGGCCCAGTGTTCTCGTGAGCAGAAGCAGCCCTAGAGAGAACCTCGGACTCCCCAGCATCACCAGGGTTGGGCTCATCGGCGGGGCCACCCAGGGGGCCCGGGAGCGGGTCCGTGCCGTCCGCAACGCCGGCTTCGAGTTCCCTCAGCGGCGGCTGACGGTCAACCTGGCTCCGGTGTCCAGTTGGCGCACCACCGGGGCCGACGCGGCGTGCGTGCGACCCCCGCGTTCACCAAGGACGCCCTGCTCAGCGACCCGGTGCCCGGTACTCGACCGTCTTATTGGCGGCGGTGTCGATCTCTTCGGGCGAGAGAAGGACGCGCACCGCGGTGGTCGCGCCTCCTGCCGCGGTGATCGCAAGGCTGACGGCCGCCATGGTGGCGTTGTCCGGCAGGTCGACCACGGCGATCACGTCGTCATCACCGAAAACGAAGTAGTAGGACTCGAGGGTGCCGCCCGCGGCCTTGATGAGTTGTTCGACCGCCGCGCGGCGTGCGGATCCGCCTTCCTTGAGGACGCCCTTCACGCCGTCAGCTGTATAGGACGCCTCGATCAGGTATTTGCTCACCGTGATCCTCCTGGGACGCCGGCCGTGATGGCGGCCACTCAGCGTGCCGTGATTCTGTCAGGTTCGCGACCCAGTCTCGCGCCCACGGTAGAGAGAATCTCGGACTACCCGGATTCTCCCCGTCGTCAGCCCGTTCGTGGTCGATATGTTCCCCCAAACCCACCACGAGGAGTGCGTGGCGGCGCTGACCAGGACGCGGTGACGGCGGGGCGCGGTCAGAGGTGTCGCGAACTGCCAGAGGGCGATGCGCTCGGTCAGAGGGTGATGGTCACCGCCGGGATCGCCGCGCCTGCAGTGCTCATGGTGTGGATGGTTCCGACCACCGTGTAGGTCCCCGGCTGGGAGGGCTCGGGGATGCTGGTGCTGAAGGTCCGCGTGGTCCCGGCCGGGACCGAGATGATGGCGATCGCCAGGCAGTGCGCGAACGGCGACGGCGTGGGAGTTGGCACCCGGCTGCCGCTCGCGGTCTCCGCCCAGGCGGTGAGGGTCGGGTCGCAGCCGCCCACGACCGTGAGAGGCCCCTGCACGGTGACCGCCACCTGCAGCTGGCCGGCTGACGCCGTGACCACGGTGGTCCATCCCGAGGAGTCGGTGGCGCTGCCCGACACCCCGCCCGATGTGGGCGTCGCCGGGGTCGGCGTGGCGCTGGCCGCTCCCGGTTGGGTCGACACCGCGGTGGGCGAGGGCACCGGCGACGCGGTCGAGGCGGCGGTTGGGGATGGGGCGGGGGACGAGCCCTGCCCGCCAGCGGAGGGAGTGACCTGGGGCAGGCCGCAGCCCCCGAGCGCCAGAGCCGCAGTGACGATCAGGAGGGCGGATCGGAGCTTCACGCCCATGAGACGCACCATGGTGGCACAAGGTTCCGCCTCGGGCGTGGAGCGCCAACCGGCTGGTGCGCCTAGCCTGATTGGGACTCGACGGGCGGTGGCATAGTTAGCCGATGAGGCGGTTTGACGTGTGTGGCGGTTGAGGGGCGATCGGCACGCGCTCGTCGGCGAACCCGGGCTCCGGCTCAGGCGCATAGGAGGGACCGACGATGGGTGACGGAACACTCAGGCTGGAACGGCAGTGGACCGCCCTAACCGGGACCGGGGGCGCCGCTCTGGCCGGAGCGAACGAGCCATGGACCATCGCCATCGACGGCACTGCGGTCGGCGCCCTCGCGCCCAAGGAGACGGTCGAGGTGGCCGTGGCGCCCGGGCATCACACGCTGCGGCTCGGGCAAGGTAGGCATCTGAGCCCGGAGCGGTCGTTCGACATCGCCCAGGACGAGGTCGTCAGCTCTTATTGCCACGTCCCAGATACGGCTGGCCACAGCTCCTGGCGGCACTCGTCAAGAGCGATCTCTGGATCACGCTGCACCGAGAGTGAGCCCGGAGTTCTCAGACCTTCCCCCCCGAGCGCGAGATCGGACTGGCGGCCCTATAGAGAATCCCGGCCTGCCGAACTTCGGGGGGGCACCCCTCGGCCCGCCCCGGCTGGTCGCTCAGCACCGGGCGGCGCTCACGGTGGCGTCCGCGGCTTTCTCCCGGGCAAAGGCGGACGGGGTGGGACATGAGCCCTTCACCGGCGCTCCGTCATCCCTCGGCCGGGGCCGGATTCGCCGCGTGCCAGGCCGCTCGGGGGTGGGTCTGGGCTCGGCCGAGTATTGTTGACGAATCAACCAGTTGGGTTATAGTCGGAAAGGTGGCTGAACCGATCGACGCCCGAGAGCGTCGCGAACTCTGTGATCTCCTGATCGAACTCGGCCCGGATGCACCTACGCTGTGTGAGGGGTGGACGACCTCCGACCTGGCCGCCCACCTAGTTCTCAGAGAGCACTTCCATCGCTGGCCGGACGAGCGCCGGGCAGTAGAGAAGGCGAGGGGATGGACAGAGTTGGTCGCCCGGCTGCGAGCGGGGGCGCCCTTGATCCCGTGGCGGGTTCCTGGCATCCGCACCATGTTCAACGGATTCGAGTACTTCATCCATCACGAGGACGCGCGCCGAGCCAACGGCATGGGGCCACGCACGGATCGTCCGGATCTCGATGAGCTGTCATGGCGAATGAGCGGGTTTCTCACCCGCCGCGCTGCACGCAAGACGCGGCCTTTCGGTCTTCAGCTGGTCCGCGCCGATGGCAAACGCCGGCTATTCGGATCTGAACCTGCAGCGGTCCTCTCAGGCCGCGCCACCGAACTTGCGCTCTATCTGGGCGGTCGTCGCTCCGCGGCCGAGGTCGCTCTGAGCGGTCCCGACGACGCGGTCGCTGCGGTCGAGGCCGCACACATGAGGTTGTAGCTGAGAGCAAGATGCGTATTGACTTCTTCTTCGATCCGATGTGTCCGTGGTGCTGGATCACCTCGCGGTGGATCGTCGAGGTTGAACCCCAGCGAGATCTCGAAGTTCATTGGCGCACGTTCAGTCTCCTCGAGAAGAACCGAGACAGAATGCCCGCCGAATATCTTGACCGAGTGAGCGCCGGGCACAATGCGCTACGCGTAGCAGAGGCTCTGCGCGCCGAGGAAGGAGAGCGTGCTGTGGGAATGTTCTACACAGAACTTGGTGCGCGTATTCACCATGACCGTGTCCCAGCCGACGAAATTGAACTCGCAACCGTCCTCAGAAACGTCGGCCTCTCTCGCGACATCGTCAGCGTCGCCGATGACACCAAGTGGGACACGGCGATACGGGCGTCGATGGATGAGGGAATCGCACTGGCCGGCGAGGATGTCGGCGTGCCGCTGATCAGCTTTGATCGGAAGACCGCGTACTTCGGACCGGTGGTGACGCCGGCACCGCACGGTGACGCTGCGCTTCAGCTATGGGATTCTGTCGCAATGCTCGCTCAATTTCCTGGCTTCTACGAACTGAAGAACAGCGCTCGGGCGAAGCCGGAATTTGGCCAGCGCCCAATCGTGGCGCGACTCAGCGGGAGTTCGTCGTGATATCGATGCAGGATTGGGCAATGCTTCATGCGCGTGACGGGTGTCGCATGCCACCGACCGCCCAATCCGCGTGGTCGCTGGTTCGGGATCGATCTGCACTGCTTTCCCGCTTCGACGAAACCAGCCTCGGCTAGCCACGCTTCGCCGGATCGGCCGGGGCGAGGCTCAGTCAAGGCCGCTGTAACGAGAATCTCGGATTGCCCGCGTTCAGGTGCAGCCCAGCCCGACGTTTAGACCCCTGCTTCCAGTTCGAGCACCGGCTGAACGTTCGTGAACTTAGGAATGTCCTGCCCCGCGTGCTCCTTGTTAGATGGACCGCTCCTCCCCTAAGCTCATGCCCTCGCCCCAGGGACATCCAGGAGGAAGAAAGATGCGACGCAGGACCTTCGATGCTCTCCTCAGTGCGGTGGGAGTGGTGCTGACACTGGCCTGATTGTGGCCGGTGCTCTTCTGATGTGGGGGGCCGTATTCACCAACAGCGAGGTGCAGAGTCAACTGGCGGCCCAGAAGATCGTCTTCCCCGCCAAGTCCGCGCTCGAGGGCCCCGCCTATGCCCTCGCGCGCCCGTACGCTGGCGAGCAGCTTCTGACCGGCGTTCAAGCTGAGGCCTATGCCAATGGCAAGATCCTCCCGGACTTGAACAGGATCGGCGGCGGCAAGACGTACTCTCAGTTGAGTGCCGAGTCCCTGGCCCAGCCGAAGAACACCACGCTCTCGGGCTTGGTCGCCACCGTCTTCAAAGGCACAACGCTGCGCTCGGAGCTCCTGCAGGCCTACGGCTTCTCGGTGTTCGGGCAAATCGCACTCATCTCATCCATCGTGTCCTTCGTGCTGGCAGGAATAATGTTGGTGCTCAGTCTGCTCGGGCTGGCGCACTTCCGCCGTACGCCCCCGACAGTGGAGCTCTAGAGGCGGGCCGGCGCGAATGGCGGCACGGCTTCGGGCTGCTCGATCCCCCTCTTCGGGGTGGGGAACCGCCCGGCAGCCCTTCAGGGAATCTCGGACTGCCCAGGCGCGCCGAGCGAGCCATACGTCTGCCAGTCGGCGTCCTCGTCTAGGCCAGTACTCGATGGGGTGCTGCGGCGGACTCGGCTTCGCGGTGCCGGAGCTTGTCGAGCGAGTGCTCGGCGTCGATGTAGCGGATTGTGCCCGAGTACGAGCGCATCACCAGGCTCTGGGTGCGACAGCGGTCGTCTTCGAGAAACCGGACCCCCTCCAAGAGCTCGCCGTCGGTGATCCCGGTGGCTGCGAAGAAGACGTTCTGGCCGGCGCAGAGATCCTCGAGGGTGAGCACGCCGTCGCCCTTGCCCTCCTGCTCAGCCACAGCACGGGCCTCGGCGTCGTTGAGCCAGAGCCGGGTCTGCATGCCTCCGCCCACGCACTTGACAGCGCAAGCGGCCAGCACCGCTTCGGGAGCCCCACCGACGCCCATGAGCACATCGATCCCGGTGCGGTGCTCCATCGCGGCCATCAGGCCGGCGGCAACATCTCCGTCCATGATCAACTTGACGCGAGCTCCGGCGGCGCGGATCTCCTCGAGCAGGCGTTCGTGGCGGGGACGATCGAGCACGACAACCGTGAGGTCGTCGACGTCACGCTCCTCCGCCTCCGCGACCCGGCGCAGGTTGTTGGCCACGCTGTCGGTGATGTCGATCACCTCGCGAGCCTCCTTGCCCACGATCAGCTTCTCCATGTAGTGAACGTGGGTGAAGTACAGGGAGCCCCGCTCCGCCAGGGCGACGGTGGCGATGCCTCCGGGCAGCCCGCGGGCGACTAGGCGCGTGCCATCTATGGGGTCGACCGCCACGTCCACCTCGGGCGGGTTGCCATTGCCCACCCTCTCACCGATGTAGAGCATGGGCGCCTTGTCCTTCTCGCCCTCGCCGATGACAACCACACCATCCATGTCCACGTAGCCGAGGCTGCGGCGCATGGAGTCGACCGCGGCGGCGTCAGCCTCCTCCTTCTGGTTCCGACCCATGAAACGGGCGGCCGAGATCGCCGCCCCCTCGGTCACCCGGACCAGCTCGAGGGCGAGGTTGCGATCGATGGGGGTGCCGATATCGGCCGGCTGGCCGCTTCCGACGGTCATGGCTCGTGGTGATGGTAACCGGCCTGCACGGCCCCGGTCACACGATGACACCGCCGGCAGGATGCTCCAGCCACAGCCGGCACAGCGGCCACCGGGGCGCTAGGGTAGCGGCCATATTCCGAGGGCGATGCGTTCGCGTTGCCGCATTTCCAGGTCCCCGAAAGGGGTGGTGCAGGGGGGTACAGGCGGGCATTTTGAATTCGCCGGGCGGTCTGGCCAGGCGGGCTAGGGCAGGCTTGGGCGGCTCCGTTGGGACTCTATTGGGCCACGCGGGCAGGGCCAGAGTCCCCCCTGGTCGCGCCGTCTGAGAGGCGCGCCGGCTCACCTCCAGCGGTTGCTGGGGCGCCAGCCAGCTCCTCAAGCGGCCACCCCCAACCCCCGGCCACCCCGCGACCAGCGCACCCTTCCGCGCGGCGTCAGCGCCATTGAATCGCCCGCGACTCGCCGGGCGAGCCCGAGGCGACCACTGGTCGTCCGACTCACACTGGGCTGAACGGGTGGATTGCGCCGATGGCGGTGTATCCTCCCCCACCGTTCCGATGACCACGACGGGCCCAGCGGGCCTGGCCAGCTTCCACGTCTGGAGATCCAGCGCCGAGGCGGCCTGGCCGGCATTCCGGGCGCGGCGGGTCGAGCGCCTGGCCGAGGGTCGGCGATACGCCGGAGCGCCTGAGAAGGTGGCCGAGAACATCATCGAGGACGTGCTCACCGGCGTGGTCGGCTGGGCGCTCTCCGACCTCAACCACCAGGTGGCACGCAGCGACATCCTGGTCACCCACCTCGGCATCCGCCGGCTGGTCATCGAGACCAAGCGCCCGGGCGCTCTCAGCGGGGAGCACGCCGTGGAGGCCGCCTTTCTCCAGGCCCAGGGATGTGCGGAGACGCTCCGAGTGAGCCTGGTCGGGGTGAGCGACGGGGCGCACCTGTTCGCCGGTGACCTCATCCCGGGGGGACGCCGCAGCCGGGCCGAGGCAGACCTCTCCATGGACGCGGTGGACGAGAACCTCTGGTGGCTGAGCCCGGACGGTGTGTACCGCGAGCCCGTGCCCCTCCCACACCCGGCGGCCTGGGCACCCACTCCCACCGAGAAGCCTCCTGAGCCAGGTGATGCCCCCGGCCTCCTTCATCCCAAATACCAGCTGCCGGTGACGTGCTTCGCCTACGTCGGCTCGGTCACCCACCCCCACACGTGGCGACTGCCGTACCTCAACGCCGAGGGTGAGATCGACCACAGCCGGCTGCCCAAGGCGATCCAGGCGGTCCTTACCAACTACCGTGGCGCCCACGTCAGCGGCATTCCGGAGGAGGCGGTGCCCCTGGTTCTCCGTCGGCTCGCCGAGGCAGCGCGCCGGGCAGGCAAGATGCCGCCGGAGTGCCTTGACCCCGCCACCGTCTACGTGCAGCTATCGCAGACGCTCCTCCAGTTCTCCCCCGGAGGCGACGAGGCTCGGCCCAGGTAGGACGACGGACGGTCGACGGGCTCATCGCTGAACACAACGTCGCGGGACAGCTTCCCGGCCCTGACCCAGCCCGACCCGGTCAGCGCTCCCCTGGAGGCCGAGGACCCCGAGGTCCCCGCCCACACCTACCACGAGTGGCACGAAGCACGCTGGCGCTGGCAGATCGGGCCGCTCGCCCCGAGGGCCGCCTGCTCCACCGTCGCCTGACCCATTGGGGGTGTTCTGCGCTTACGCCGCGGCTGCCCTGCTGGCGGCCGGGGTGTTGCTGACGCGTCGCGACGCGTAGCCGCCCACCCTGAGAATCAGGGGAGAGCCCGCCAGATGGTCACCGCACCCGCTGCCAGCGAGCTCCGAGCCGTCCGTGACAGAAACGCCCCGGATGGACATCCCCGATCGATTATTTAACGTATACACTATCCTAGTTAGTTAAGATCAGCCCCGACGACAGAGGAAGAAGGTGACGGTGTCGAGTGGCGCGACCGGTGAGTTTCCCGGCGCCCGATCCGATGGGGCGATCGGGTTGTGCTCTCTGGCCGAGGGGCTCCGGTTGTCGATGATTCACCTCAGCCGCCAGCTCCGGCGCCATGATCTCTCCGACCTCAGCATCGCGCAGGTGTCCGGGCTTGCCAGCGTGGTGCAGTCTGGTCCCCTTGGCGTTGGCCGGCTCGCCGAGCTCGAGAGCCTGCCGTCCTCGGCGGCGACGCGCCTGGTCGACAAGCTCGAAGCCGCCGGCCTCGTCATGCGGCAGGCGAACCCCGGGGACCGTCGCGGTGTCCAGGTCGTGGCGACCGTCGCCGGCGCGGCTCTTCTGGCGCGGTACGCCCGAGCCGGCAATGAATGGCTCGCTGAGCGCCTCGCCGCACTGAGCGAGCCCGACCAGAGAGTGCTCGAGCGAGCCGTGGCCGTGTTGAGGTCCCTAGCATCCGATCGTCCCGGCGCAGCCCCTCCGTCGGGCGGCGAGCCTCGCGCAACGGAGGAACTGCAAGCATGAGTGTCGTGGCACCGGCCAGCTCGCCGCGCGTGGGGCCCCACTACAAGTGGGTGGTCCTCTCCAACACGACCGTCGGAGTGCTGCTCTCGTCGATGACCGCCACCGGCCTCATCATCGCCCTGCCGGTGATATTCCGCGGCATCAAGCTGAACCCACTC
>Ga0187884_10000187_pt1 | contig 63567 bp, 55 predicted proteins | sample June2016WEW_20_4_FD_132983 | JGI IMG/M metagenome (GOLD analysis project Ga0187884, IMG submission 132983) | Peatland microbial communities from SPRUCE experiment site at the Marcell Experimental Forest, Minnesota, USA - June2016WEW_20_40 | ecosystem: Environmental > Terrestrial > Soil >...
AACTCGCACGCCAGCCGGCGGCAAACCCTTACAACCTGCTCTTCCGCAACCGCTCGCCTCCCTGGCAAGAGCAGCAGCTATAGGGCACGCCGCACCTCACCCCTGCGGAGACTGAGGGGTTACCGGCAAGGGGAATTCCCCCTTGACTACCGAGGAGGTTGAGAGTAATTTTTGTAGTTGTTTCCGTCTGTAGCCCAGTAAATCTAACCCCAGAGTCTCTAACCCTCTGGAGGTTGTTATGGCCAGGAGATGCCCAAAGTGCTTGGCTGATAACCCCGAGACGAAGGGGTTCTGCCATGCGTGCGGCGCGATGCTCTTAAGAGACTGCCCCCAGTGTGGCTCCGAAATTCTGGCTACAGATCGATACTGCGGCGAATGTGGCCTTGGCTTGTCCCGCCCCTCCCATCCCCCTCCCAACGGGCTCTCTTTCGACGAGAAACTCCAGAGAATCCAAAAATATCTCCCCGGCAATCTCGTAGGCAAGATTCTGGCCCAAAGGGGCAAGATCGAAGGAGAACGCAGGCTCGTCACGGTGATGTTCGCCGACATGGAAGGGTTTACCCCGCTGGTGGAGAAAATCGGCCCCGAAGACGCTTATTCCATGATGGATCGGGTCTTTGAGATCCTCATCCACAAGGTCTATGAATACGACGGCACGGTGAACAAGATGACCGGGGATGGGATCATGGCCCTTTTCGGGGCCCCCATCGCTTTGGAGGACGCCCCGCAGAGAGCCATCCGGTCCGCGTATGCCATCCACCGGGAGATGGAAAGGTTCAGCGAGAGGATCCAAGCGGAGCAAGGCCTGCCGCCGATCCGGATGCGGATTGGCCTACACACAGGGCCTGTCGTCGTAGGCACCCTGGGAAACAACCTGCGGGTGGAATTTACGGCGGTGGGGGAAACCGTGAACCTGGCTTCCCGCATGGAGGGGCTGGCCGAACCGGGAACGACCTATGTGACCGAGGACACGTTTAAACTGGCGGAAGGCCTGTTCCGGTTCGAGTTCTTGGGTGACGAGCAAGTTAAGGGTCGGGAGACGCCCGTCAAAGCGTATCGTGTGATTTCTCCCACCTTTCGCAGAACAAGGTTCGATGTCAGCGCGGAGCGCGGCTTGACCCCCTTCGTGGACAGGGAGCACGAGCTGGAACTTCTCCTGGATGGTTTTGAGCGGATGAGAGAAGGAAGAGGCCAGGCCTTTTCCATTGTGGGAGAGGCCGGTGTAGGCAAGTCACGGCTCCTCTATGAATTTAGAAAGGCCATGGCCAACCAGGATGTGACCCTGCTGGAGGGGAAATGTCTCTCCTACGGCAGAGGAATAATTTACCATCCCATTATTGACATTCTCAAATTAAATTTCGACATCCGGGAAGGCGATGACGACGCGGCCGTCGGAAAGAAATTCCGGGAAACTCTGAAGGCGCTGCGGGTGGAGGAGGCTGCCGTTCTCCCTTATCTGCTGGATCTCTTATCGGTCAAGAACAGCGGGCTTGACCGCATGTCCATGAGCCCGGAGGCCCGGCAGGACCGGACGATCGAAGCTTTAAAGCGGACCATCCTCAAAGTCTCTGAAATGCGGCCTCTGGCGTTGATCTTTGAAGACCTCCACTGGATCGACCGGGGCTCGGAGGATTGCCTGAAATATTTTTTGGAGGTCGTCCCCGGCGCGCGAGTCCTCCTGATTCTGACTTACCGTCCGGAGTTTGTCCCAGCCTGGAGCGCGAGATCCTATTACAATCAAATCACCTTGAACCCTTTGCGCAATGCGGAAAGCCTCTCCATGGCGGCCTATCTCCTGGGGACCCGGGAGATAGAAAAAGAGCTGGAACGAGTGATCCTGGAGAAGACCGATGGCGTCCCCTTCTTCATCGAAGAGCTTTTGAAGTCCCTGAAAGACCTGGCGATGATCGAGCGGAAGGGCGGCTCATACGGGCTGTCCGGCGACATGAAGGGGGCAACCATTCCCTCCACGCTCCACGACATGATTATGGCCCGCGTGGACACGCTGCCCGACCCCGTGAGGACGGTACTGCAAACCGCCGCTGTGATCGAACGGGAGTTTACCTATGATCTGATCCAACGGGTGACCGGCGTTCAGGAAGAGCAGCTGCTATCGGACCTTTCCGCTTTGAAAGATGCCGAACTTATTTACCAGCAGGGCGTGCATCCTGGTTCCACCTTTATTTTCCGGCACGCCCTGACCCGGGAAGTGCTCTACCATTCCATATTGTCGAAAAAAAGAAAGCAGATCCATAAGAAGATCGGACGGGCCATTGAAGAATGCTACCCAGACAGGATCTGCGAGCATCTGGGAGCCCTGGTTAACCATTTTACTGCCGGCGAGGATTGCCGGAAAGCGGCCACCTATGCCCGCCTAGCCTGCGAAGAGGCCCAGAGCTCCATGTCCCTCCCCGAGGCCGCGGACTACGCTAGAAAATGGATCGTCGCCCTGGAAACATTGCCCGCAACGGAGGCGCTGGAGGAGGAGATCATTGCCGCGCGGACGGCCCTGGGCTTCTGCCTTTTCCGGATGAGTAGCATGGCGGAGGCCCGGGAGGCGGTCGATCCAGTCGTGGAGGCAGTCGTTTCCAAAGGGAGCGAGAAGACGCTCCCTCGGATCTACCTCATCCTGGGCAGCTGCAAATACATGGCCGATGAGGATTTTGCCGCATCCATTCAGTACCTGGAAAAAGCCATCGAGAGCTCCAAAGAGGCCGGGGATTTCGAGGCGAACGTGTACGCGAATTATATGCTGGGGCTGGTCTTGGCGTTCAACTGTGATTTTGAAAAAGCCATTCCTTACTTTGAGGCGCTGCTCAAATTGAGCATCGCCGTGGAAAGAACGTGGCGCGTCAGCCTCATGAAAAGCCACATGAGCGTTTACGGCTATGCCTATCACGGCTTGGTGGCCCAGGGGTATGAGACGAGCACAGAGGCCGTGCGCATCGCGGAGGAGAGCGGGGACATCTATTCCAAAGCCGTGGCTTACGTGAGCCACGGGATCACCAGCTATTACCGCGGGCTTTTGCCCGAGGCGGAGGAATACCTGGTCGGGGGCGCGTACCTGACCGAAAAGATCAGTATGCCGGCGACCCACGCCGTGGCCCACCAGTGGTTAGGACACGTATACTTCGACGGTGGGCAATGCCGGAAAGCCCAGGACCACTATTCCCGGGTCATTGAGGTCCGGGAGAGCAGCCGGCTCGCCCCCTCTTCGGCGAACTTGAACCGGATCGCGCTTGCGAGGGCCAAGCTGCTGAGCGGGGAGAGGGACACGTCTCTAGAATGGATGGCTCGCTGTGCCCGGGAGAATAAAGTCAGAATATACGATGGGTGCATGGCGAGATACATTGCCGATATCTTTTTGCATCTGGACGAATACCCTTTGAGTACCGCAGAGGGCTGGATCGGAAAGGCCATCGCAGCCGACCAACGCAACGGAATGGCGTGTGACCTGGGAAGGGATTATGCCCTGTACGGTGATTTCTTCGTCAAAAAAGGGGAGCCTTCCAAGGCGGTTGAGTTCCTTGAAAAGGCGATCGGCATCTTCTTAGAGTGCGGTGCCGATGGCTGGGCCCGGAAAACGGAGCAGGCTCGCTCGCAACTCGGACGCGGGTGATGCGCTGAGCATCACAGCCGGATGTAGGTGCGCCAATCTGATGAAGGTTTCCCCATGTACTCGCCGCCCCGGACTCTCAGCCGTGCACGCGATGGGCCTTTCCGCATCCTTTGCAAAAAGCAGCCCCCTGGAATGCCCCAAATAGGGAAATGTCAAGAGTCCTATGAGCTAAGACAAGGGAAACGTTTTGAGATTACTTAAAATAGAGAAAGGAGGGTAAACATGTTAGTGTATAAGGAAACCGTGCAGGGTTGGAGGAAAGAGGGATATGTGCCTTTTGTTGCCATTGTCGAGTGGCCGCCGCAAGAGAGGGCCGCGGCCATCGCCAAATTCTATGAGGCCTTTCCCTCGGCGGATCGCGAAGGGTTGAGAGGGGTCCACGCCTGGAATCTCATCGGCCGGAATACCATGATCGTGATCGCATGGACAAATTCAGCGGCCGCCCTGGAGGAATTCAGCCTCCGTTTCACCATGGGGACGGGTCTGACGATGGAAATCTGCCCCGCCATTGACCATGAATCCCTGGTAAAGGCCCTGGGCAAGCCGAAGCCTGCCGGGCGCAAGACATCGAAAGCGGGGCGCTGACCGATGCCCATGCCGGCAGAAGACTTAAGCCGCTGAGATGGCCGGCAGCGCTCCTGAGCCCTGAAAGGGCGAGACTCATCCCGCGGCCGCGGCGCATTACGCCCTTTCAGAGCTCACCTTTTCCTGTAATGCGGTTCCCACGGCGTTGCCCTGGGCTGGTGGATTTCTGCGCCTTCGGGGCGCTCATTGGAAAGTGCTTGACCGCTCAGGGCGGTATCGCGAGGTGGACGGTCGCTAAGTTACTGGCATTGGTCCCAAACCGGAGCCTATTTTTGACATTTCGGGCAGTAGAAACTGCTGCGGCCTGCGTGCACTGTGTGCCGGACCGGCGTCCCGCAGCCTAGACAAGGCTGGCCGGCGCGGTCGTAAACGCGCAGTCGGAGCTGGAAGTACCCGGTTCGGCCTTCGCTGTCGCGGTAATCCGAGATCGAGCTACCGCCGTGACGAATGGCGCTGCGGAGAACGGCGCGTGTGGCTGCCAGCAAGGCGGAGAGTTCACGCCGTGTGAGGCGCCGCGCCGGACGGCTGGGCCGGATCCCGGCGCGGAACAAGATCTCGCTGGCGTAGATGTTCCCGATGCCGCCAAGAGCGCGCTGGTCCATGAGCAGGTTCTTCACCGGGCGTTTGCGCCCGCGCGCCAGCGCCGTTAGCTGGTCCACCGAGAAATCGTGCGCCAGCGGGTCCGGTCCCACATTCGCCAACTCGGCCAGCTCGTTCAATGTGCCGGCGCGCAGGAGCCCGAAGCGGCGCGGGTCGTTGTACGTGAGCTGCACGCCGCCCGAGAGGCGGAACCGGACATGATCATGCCGCTGCGGTGGCGTCCCGACCGGCTGCAGCAGAAGCGCGCCGGTCATGCCCAGATGCGCCAACAGGTACTCACCGGCTGACAGATGAAACAGCAGATACTTACCGCGCCGCTCGATCGCTTCGATCGTGCACCCGGTCAGTCGCAAGGCGAAGTTCTGCGCCACACGCCGCCGCAGCCGCGACTCGATCACCTCGACGGCTTCGACGCGGCGGCCGATGATCGGCAGCAGCGAGCGCCGGACGGTTTCCACCTCAGGCAGTTCGGGCATGGGATAACGCGTTGCTCAGCGCGGCGAACTCGGACAGGCTCAGGGTCTCGGGTCGTCGCATCGGATCGAGGCCGGCGCGCCGCAGCGTCTCCGTTGGATCACTGCACAGCGATCGCAAGCCGTTCACCAGCTGCTTGCGCCGTTGTGTGAACACCGTCCTGACCAAGTCCCGGAACAGCTTCGGGTCCGCGACCGCCACCGGCGGCGTGCCGTGGGGCTCGACGATCACCACTTCCGACTCGACCTTCGGGCGCGGTACGAACGCGCCGGGCGCGACGCGGAATGCGGGGCGCACCTGCGCGGCGAATTGCGTCAGCACCGACAACGCGCCGTAGGTCTTGCTCCCGGGCGGTGCGGCCAAGCGTTCGACCACCTCACGCTGCAGCATCAGCACCATGCGCGAAAAGCAGCCGGCCTGCGCCAGCGCCGCAGCCAGGACCGCCGTCGCGATGTTGTAGGGCAAGTTGGCGACTAAGACCGCTGGGGCACCAGGACCCAAGAGAGTGGGGAAGTCCACCGCCAACACGTCGGCTTCGACGACGTGCGCACGCGGCAGGTGAGCGAACTTCGAACGCAGCCGCTGAGCGAGGTCAGCATCCACCTCGATCAACCAAATCTCCTCGGCGCTCTGGACCAGCAGCTCCGACAGCGCACCGAGGCCGGGACCGATCTCGACGACGCGTTCGGCGTGTGGGGCGGCAAGCCGCACGATGCGCTCCGCGATCTGCGGATCGGCGAGGAAGTGTTGCCCGAGGCGCTTCCGCGGGTGACGGCCGATGGCGGCGAGCTCGCAGCGTACGCCGGATCCGGGCCGCCGCGGCTTCGGTCCGACTGACGTACGTTCTCTGCCGTGCATAACCAGGGCTCCGCCCCATAAGGGTTAACATAACGGTGGCGGCCTGTCAGATTACGCCGAAGGCGTAGAAACACGTTGCCCCCGGCCAGCGCAAAGCAAGCGGGAGTGTGCTACAGAGGCTACAACGTCGAGGATTGAGCCGCTTGGCTTGCCGCGCGGAAGGGGGCATCGCCAGTCCGAGTGAGGGGGGGCAGTCGTGGACCAGAGCATCAGGGACGCCAGAGACCGAAGGGACAAAACGCGCAGCCCCGAAGTCGCACGATTTCCATTGCCGTCGGCATCACTCAGGTTCCTTTCGTCACTTCCGTCCCTTGTCCCGCCAATTTACTAAGGGCTGCAACCATGACCGAAGGTTTCATCCCACCTCACGGGGGCTACCGGAAGCTGCTCTCTTACCAGAGGGCGGAGGTCGTGTACGACGCCACGGTCCGGTTCTGTCAGCGCTACTTCGACCGGCGCGACCGCACCGTGGATCAGATGGTCCAGGCCCCGCACGCTCGGGCAAGCAGAACATCATCGAGGCCAGCATGGCCTCGGGCACGTCGAAGGAGACCGAGATCAAGTTGACCAACGTCGCGCGGGCGAGCCTGGAAGAGTTGCTTGCGGACTACCGCGACTTCCTGCGCGTTCGCGGCATTGCCGAGTGGACCAAGGAGCATCCGTTTGCCCGGCGTCTGGCGCAGCTCGTGCGCACGCCGGGCGCCAGTTACGGCACCTTCAAGAAAGCCGTGGAGAACCCCGATCCGGCGATCGCTGCCAATGCCATCATCGGCTTGATCAAGACCGCCACCTACCTGCTCGACCGGCAGCTGAGGCAGCTCGAACAAGCGTTCCTCAACGAGGGTGGCATCCGCGAACGCATGACGCGAGCGCGCGTGGACCATCGCAACCAGCAGGTCGCAACGCGCCGCGCCTCTCAGCCCAAGTGATCGCCGACCTCAAGCCGGGGGTCTGGGGGTCTGCAGTCCGGCCGACCGACTCGTTGGCGGGAGACCAATGGCGTGCTAGGCGGCGAGTCAGCCGCGGGGTTTGATACGGCAATGGTACGGCCACTATCCTTACTCAGCTCTTAGGCTACTAGATCGCGTCGGCGAACCAGTTCACAAAGGAGGGCAACGGAGCTTATGGCCAGCGGACCCGAGAGCTTGCCGGATTCGAAGAGACTTGAAATTGCGCTGGCGCTCCGTGATTTCCACCACAAAGCGCTGTGGGAGGAGGAGAAGCACTTTACCTGGCTCGTTTCGATTATCCTATCAGCCGATGTTCTGTTGGTGACAACCAGCAAACTTGGCGTAGTCTTTAGGAGCTTCCTCATGCTTGTGGTCTCGCTTCTGGGCATGGATGTATGTTGGATCGGCCAGCAGGTTGTTCGCGCTGAGAGCCGTAACTTTCAGATTGCGCTCCACAGGTTCATTGCGCAGCATAATGTGTACTTTGACCAACCGAAGCTTCCTCAAGATCATATCACCGCAGGCGAACTCCGACAGGGCAAGACCGACCATCGCTTCGTTCTTGCGCTGGTCACGAACGCGCTGTCTGAAAGTCCCGCTCTTGAGCGGTGGACGGCCTCCAGTTTTCTCAAGGACTTCGCTTTCGAGCCGATCCAGTATTGGGCGTCGGCGAGCGCGACAGCGAGGCCTAACCATGGCCTGCAGCCGCCGCGCAACAAGGCCGCGCGCGGTTGATGCCTGAGCTGTTAGCTTCCTTCCGGCGCCGAAGGTACAATTGCGGTGTCGTTCCGAAGCGGAGGCATGATGAAGCGCGAATTCGATGTGCTGATTGAGCGGGACTCGGAGGGCTACTACGTCGCAACCGTCCCAGCGCTGCGGGGTTGTCATACGCAAGCGCGCTCGCTCGATCAGCTGATGGACCGGGTTCGCGAAGCGATTCAGCTCTGCCTGGAAGTCGAAGGGGACGACGCTCAGCAGTTGGACTTCGTTGGCGTTCAACGCGTTGCCGTCGGCTCATGACCAAGCTGCCGCGCCCGAGCGGGAAAGATCTGCTCGCCGCGCTCGGCAAGCTCGGGTTTGAGGTCATCCGCATTCGCGGCAGTCACCACTATCTCCGCCACGCGGATGGGCGCGCGACGCTCGTGCCGGTGCACGCAGGTGAAACCATCGGACCGGGCTTGATGACCAAGATTCTTCACGACTGCGAATTGACGCGTGAGGATATCAAGTCGCTGCTGTAGTCAGATGCGCACCAAGCGGTGGCTGGCCGAGCGATCGGCGCTAAGCGCATGCAGCCGACGCGCAAGAGGGCCGCGTGCGGCTGATGCGCACGACGTTGGCGGCGTCAGGACACCGATGATAGATCGCCGACGACGAGGATGTAACTGATCTGCGAATTTACCCTCGTACAGAGTACAAACCTAATCGACTGCTCATGCTACGGCCGCAGGCCATGCCTCCGGAATCGAAGCTCCAGTCGCTGCTGGCCTCAGGGGCAAGGCCCCTTTACCCGAACGCGGTAGTGGCAGTTCTCCGCTCCCGTGGCGACCGTCTCCACGGTCTCCACCTCGACCGCAGTCGAGGCAACGGCCTCGAACAGGTGCCGCACCCAGTGCGCCCCACAAATGCACAGCTTGGGATCGAGCCGAATGACTTTGCGGCGTACGAACGGGCAGACGCACTCGCCCTGGTGGAGCTCGATCCACTCGATGACGTCGCCGTCGCGCCGAATCTCGACCTTGCTCGGCCCGGCGATGCGCATGGCCTTGAGGAAGTCGTCCAGCGCCATCGGGCCGTGCAGATCGCTCAGCTTCAGAAAGGCGCCGGCACAGGTCCGGCCTTGCGCCTGCATGAGCGTCTCGACGGCGCGATCATCGAGCTTGTAGATTGCCTCGTAGAGGCCGCAGGTGAGCGTGTCCTGATAGTCCCGGATCAGTTGCTGCAACCAGTCCGGCGGTTGCGCCTGCGTATCGTCCATGTTCCTCCTCACTGGCGGGAGCCGCGAAACAGGTGGTGAAGATCCCCAAGCCGGCGGGTCTTTATTCCTACCCTGAAAAAGTTGTGCTTGTGCCTGCGCGCTTCTAGTGCGTTTACTTCGCCCGCGACAGATACTCGCCGGACTCGGTGTCGACGCGGATGACGTCGCCGATGGCAACGAAGCCGGGAACCTGCACGATCGCGCCGCTTTCGACGGTGGCGGGCTTGAGGACGTTGGTGACGGTGGCGCCTCTCAGTGCCGGCTCGGTGTGCGTCACCGTGAGGTCGACCGTCTTGGGGAGCGACACGCCCATGGGTTTACCTTCGTAGAACTCCACCTGCACACGCAGGTTCGGGGTGAGGTAGTTGACCGCATCGCCCAGTTCCTCCGAGTTGAGCATGATCTGCTCGTAGTTCTCGGTGTTCATGAAGTGGTACTGATCGGCCGACTCGTACAGAAACTCCATCTCGTGTTGCTCGAAGCTGACCCGGTCGACCTTGTCTTCCGAGCGGAACCGGTTCTCCAGCTGCGTGCCGGAGCGCAAGTTGCGAAGCTTCGTCTGCACCATGCCACGCCAGTTCCCCGGGGTGATGTGGACCACGTTCATCACGCGAAAGAGGTCGTTCTGATGCTTGACGATCATACCAGCGCGCAACTGGGTTGCGGAAATCAGCATTGCCTGTCGCTCCTTGATTACTCCGGAAAGTACCAGACTTCGTAACATTCGGTACAACAACGTGCAACTGCGGGCGGCAGGGAGGAACCAGGGAGCAGCGTCGAAGGGGAAACGCCGCTTCAGGAGTGACTGCGTAGGGCGCCGATCACATCGGCGAGCAAATGCCCGACGCCCTCGATGTCACCGTCGGGTCCGTGCGAGGCGCCGAACCGCGCGGCGCCCTATTGAAAGCGCAGATCTTGCTCGAGCGTTGAAAGTTCGAGACCGAGCGTCTCCCTGAACACGTCCTGCGTCACGGAGGTCTGGGCGAAGGCCGCCAACAGGCGGTGGAGAGCGAGTTCACCGTAACGCCTGACGATGTACCGGACGGCCAGATATCCTTGAGCGTACGCGATGGCCGCTTGTTCCGGCGACAGGCGGGCGAAGCTCTTCTCCAACTGGGTCAGTTTGAACGGCTGGCTCAGCTTGACCACCGCCGATGCGGTCTCATCGTAGTCTCCCTCTCTTTCGTCTTGCACCCACATAGCCACTCCCTCATTCAGCCAAACAGGGCAATTCTCGCCGGCAATCAGCAGGTTCAGCACGTGCGAATACTCGTGACGGAGGATGCCGGAAAGACGGGAGTCGTTCGATTCGAGTCCACGCACGGGAACTTTGATACGTCCGTCGTATAAAGCTCCGGCCCAGTCTGGTGACTGCGTGACCCGCTGAAAGTCTTCGGCCTCGTAGAGCGCGACCGGCGTCACGTGGTCAGGATAATAGCCAAGCTTCTGCCCAACGATCTGGTAGGCCCGCTCGAGCTCAGCAAGAATGAACCGTGCCACCGTGGGATCTTCTCCTTGCGCGAACGACACCCTGAAGTGAGCGCTCGTCAATGCCTGGAAACCCGACTCCGCATCTTGCTCCCTCGTGACCACCCCGACCATCGTGTCGAACTCGGGGCCCTTGGCCCCGTACTCCCGAGCGCGATCGAGCATTGCAAGGGCGGTCTTTTGGTCACCCAGCTGGCGGTAGATGCTGACGAGCGCCAGACAGACCTTGCCGTCCTTGTTGCCGAGATCGAGAGCCTTCTCATATGCTCTGCGAGCGGCGTCCCAGTTGCCCTTCTTGAGGTAGACACCACCCTGGAGGACAAAAATGCTCGGCGTTTCCTGCACGTCGAGTGCGTGCTGCATAACTGTCAGCGCGCCATCGAGGCGCCCTCCGTCAATCTCGCTGACGGCCCACTTTTCGTACACCTTCTGAAGAGCAGCCCGCACTTCGGGATTGCCAGGCGGGTACGCCCCGGATTCGCTCAACCGCGCGATGGCGGCTGGAAAGTTTTTCTGGCTGACCAACTGATCGATTTCGGCGCGCTTGCCCATCGAGAGGACGGGGGTTGGCGCGCTCGCACGCGAAGCCTGGTCAGCCGCGCGGCCCGCGGTCTGAAATGCTGGCCGGACAATCACGACGAACGGCTTGGCGAAGAGTATCAAGAAGGTCGCTGATACCACTCCCACGAAGACTAGCGCGAGAACTACACGGACCAGGCTCATTTCAACCATGAACAATCCGTGCAGGACGCGGTTCCCCGCACGTGGCGTTTGGGTTGGATTCCCGGATACGGCCTCTACGCTCGGCGCGGGAGCCGCTTGTTTTTCAAGGCGCGTCAGGCGCACCAGCGCGCCGAGCTGCGTCAGCTCGGCTGACAGGCACTGGGCGGTATCGAAATCGGCTCGGGCGAGCAGCGTGTACGGAAGCGACAGGTCGGAGAGTGGGACCGGGATCCCATCACGGTGTGCGCGTTCGCGTAGGAAGTTCAGCGCACGGCTGCGCGCAAGGTCGTTTCGGAAGCCCACTAGCAGCAATTCGAAAGAATCGGCGTCTCCCATCTCCCACAAGCCGCTAGGCTTCACTGCCCGTCAAACCGGCTCAGAGATCTCACTGAGCTTCGGTAGTGCGCGTAACACGACCGTCCTGTACGACGCCGAGGACGAGCTGGACGTCGTCGTTGTTCGTTGTGACGGAGCAGAAGGCCGAGCCCTCCGCTTCGGGTTTGACCTCGATGGAATACTTCTGGCTGCCATAGTTCTCGCCGCGCTTGAGGACACGATCGGTCCTGATCTCCAGTGGCCCACGGCAGTTGGAATGGCAGCGCATCTCACATTTTAGAGACTCTCCCGCCGCGGGATCGAAGTGGAGCGTTGCCGTGGCAATGTACCGCTGCGCGCGTTGTGTCGGCTGGGGTTTGGACTGCCGGAGTGTTTCCTCGCACAACTCACTGCCGCGGTCGAGACAGCGGTTGAGGTTATCCACTACCCATGACCGTGAATTGGGATTCGACTTCTCCAAAAACTTTTTCTCGTCGAAACACTTCTGTCTAACAGCTGCCTCGCACTCCATCTGAGCTTGGGTTTTTGCGGCGGTCTCGGCTTCCAGCCCCTTCGCGTTCGGCGGTGGCTGGTCTCCGAAGTGAATCGTCCCCGCCTCGTCAGTCCAGCGGAAAATTTGCTGGGCGCGTACGTTGACGACCGACAATACCGAAAGAGTAAAGAATACGGACACTACGCATAGAAAGAGACGCGTCCCCCTGGCCGCTCCACAATCGCCCGTCTTCACTCTCCCATTCTCCGCCAGTGGCCGCCGCGACTTAACCTGCTCGGCCTTGGATAGCTCCGCGAAAGGAGGTAAGGCAGGAAGCATCGGCTGCACTTCTTACCTCCTAACACGACCGACCTTGCATAGGTTCTATGTAACACGGGTGGGACTTGTATGCAAACTCGGTGATGGTGCTGAGCTCCGCGGACTTGCCAGCCGGCCACCGGTGCGGGTCGCCGGTCAACCCAAATCGGTTAGGATGCCTGACGAAGGCCGCGAGCGGCACGGCAGGCAGGTGAGCATACGGCGGCCTCACGGGGCGCGGGCGCCGCCCAAACCTCCACTTTTTCGAGCGCACCCTATGTGAGTTGGCCGATCTGCCGTCGCAACTTCTGCGCGTCGAAGACGGCCTGCGCTTCCGCATCATTATTGAAGTAGGCGAAGGCGGCTTGGCCTGCTGTCGCTTGTTCCTGGAGCCATCGCGCCCACGAACTCAAGACCGTATCGGAGTAACCGCCGGCGTACTTTGGTAGCGTGCCGTGGAAACGGACGTACGTGACCGGTCCAATCGCAACGCGAGGGATTTCGATCCCGATCATGTCGTGAACGCACAACGACGCTCCGTGCGCTTCGAGCGCGGCAAAGATCTGGTCGTTGATCCAGCTCTGATGGCGGAACTCGAAGACGTGCATGAGTTCGGGCGGTAGGGCATCGAGGAAGGCGCTGAAGCGCTCCGGATTGCAGTTCCAGTGTGGCGGCAGCTGATAGAGCAGCGGACCTAGGTGCTCGCCCAGCCCGCGCATGCGGCTGATGAACCTCCGCAGCGGCTCCTGTGGCTCCTTCAGCTTCTTCATGTGCGTGATGAAGCGGTTCACCTTCACCGCGTAAACGAATCCCGGAGGAGCTTGCTCCTTCCACTGCGCTACCGCTTTTTCACTCGGCAAGTGATAGAAGCTGTTGTTGATCTCGACGGTGTCGAAGGTTTGCGCGTAGTGCCGGAACCACTCTTTCTGAGAAAGCTCCTTCGGATAGAAGCGCTCGCGCCAGTGCGGGTAAATCCAACCGGAGCAGCCAACCCGAATGGCAAATGGTTCAGCGAACTTCCGACTCACAACGCGAGCTTCCCAGCGCGGCCTTGGCTTGACGCACCGCGGCCAGGAACTGGCGTGCGTTGGCGCCGATGCGTTCGAAGTCCCCGGCGCGGCACACAGTGGCGGCCGGGGATCATGGGGCAGCGCCCGCATTCATCTGTGGATCAGGATGCGCCAGTCGGTGGATCGCCGCTCGATCTCGACTACGGCGTAGCCTTCTGCCTCGGCAGCACGCGGGATGTCGCGCGCCCCTTTCGGGTCGTCAAGGATCAGTTCGACTTCAGCGCCAAGGGCCTGCTCCTCGAGGTACACCTTGGCTTTGGCCCAACTGAGCGGGCAACGGACGCCGCGGAGGTCAAGCGTCATGGGACAGTCCTGAGTGCCGAGCCTGTCCTGAGTCGCGTCGAAGGGTGCCGAGTCCTGAGTGGGCGACGGTCGGCGGCGGTTTGTGCCAGCCCCGGCACTTGCTATAGTCCGTGGTGCTCATGAGCCTGAACCGTATGGGGTTTCGTGTAGCGCCGAGCTCTCATCTTGGCAACCGGCAGCGCGTGCCGCGCTGAGGGGCAGGTGCCCACGTGCAACCCGATGCCGATAAATACGTCTTACGCCGCAACCTGGTGGTGCGTCGTGAAGAACAGTTTCGCATCAACTATCGTCAAGAGCTGAATCCAGCCCAATACCAGGCGGTCGCGAGCATGGAGGGACCGGTGCTCGTGGTTGCTGGCGCGGGGACCGGCAAGACACGCACGCTGGTGTTCCGGGTGGCGCGCCTGGTGGAATCAGGTGTCGACCCCGCCAACATCTTGCTCCTCACGTTTACGCGCAAGGCGGCAGCCGAGATGCTGCGGCGCGCCAGCCTGCTTTTGGATGGGCGCTGTGAACGCGTCGCGGGCGGCACCTTCCATTCCTTCGCCAACACGGTCCTGCGCCGCTACGGCGCGGCTCTCGGGTTGAAGACAAACTTCACCATCTTGGATCGCACCGATAGTGAGGACGTGATCAATCTGTTACGAGCTGAGATGGGGCTGGACAAAAAAGAGAAGCGTTTTCCACGCAAGCGAGCCATCGCCGAGATGTACAGTATGGCGGTGAACAAGTCGCTGCCGCTGCCCGAGCTGGTCGAGGGACAGTACCGGCATCTGGACGAGCACCTGTCCGATTTGCTCGAGCTGGCGGCGCGCTACGCCGCCTACAAGAATGAGCGGCAGTTGCTCGACTACGACGACCTGCTGGTCAAGCTGCGCGAGCTGCTGAGCACGAGCGTCGACGCGCGGCAGCGGCTGTCGCGCTGGCATCGTCACATCATGGTGGACGAGTACCAGGATACCAACGCGTTGCAGGCCGAAATCGTTCGCCTGTTAGCGGCGGAGCACGACAACGTGATGGCCGTCGGCGACGATGCGCAGAGCATCTACTCGTTTCGCGGCGCCAACTTCCGCAACATCATGGACTTTCCGCAGCTGTTTCCCGGGACGCAGATCATTGCGCTGGAAGAAAACTATCGCAGCACGCAGCCCATCCTCGACCTCACCAACAGCATCATCGCGCATGCGCGCGAGCGGTACACCAAGAACCTCTTCACGCTGAAAGCTGCTGGTCAGCCGCCGATCTTGGTGGCCGCCGAAAACGAGCAGTTCCAGTCGCGCTTTGTCTGCCAGCGCATCCTGGAGCTGCGGGAAGAGGGCGTACCCTTGAGCGACATCGCCGTCCTCTTCCGCTCCAGCTTTCACTCGTTCGATTTGGAAATCGAGTTGTCGCGGCACGATATTCCGTTCATCAAACGCGGCGGCTTCAAGTTCATCGAGACGGCGCACATCAAAGATGTGCTGGCGTACCTGCGCATCGTCGTAAACCCCGGCGACGCCGTGTCGTGGCACCGCGTGCTGTTGTTGCTCGAAGGCATTGGGCCGCGCACGAGTGAGGAAATCCTCCGCTGGATTGCGGCCGAGGGCGAGCCGACGGCGCGGCTCGGAACCTTCCCGCGGCGGGCGTTGGCGACCGATTTGCAGGCGCTGGCGAACCTCCTGCGGCGGCTGCAGGAACTGCGCGACGTGCCCGAAGAGCAGGTTGAAGAGATCTTGCGATACTACGAACCGATCTTGAAGCGCGTGCACCGCGAGGATTACCCGAAGCGCCGGAAAGACCTCGAGCACTTCGCCACCATCGCCGCACGCTATGGCGATCTGGGGGAGCTGCTCACCGACATGGCGCTGGAGCCGCCCAGCGACAGCGTCAGCGACGTATTGGCGGTCGATCCGGAGGAAGGCTTATTGACGCTGTCGACGATTCATTCAGCCAAGGGGCTGGAATGGCACTCGGTGTTCGTCATCTGGGCCGCGGAGGGCAAGTTCCCGTCGGAGTACAACCTACACAGCGACGACGAGTTGGAAGAGGAGCGGCGCTTGATGTACGTGGCGACCACGCGCGCCAAAGAGCAGCTGTACGTCGCGTACCCGATCACGATCTACGATCGCGGCTACGGGATCGTGATGGGGAAGCCCTCGCGCTTCATCGAAGACATACCCCGAGAGATTCTGCGGACCGTGCGGCTCGTCGAAGAAGAGCCTGACTGGAGCGCTTGACGCCACCATCCGGGTCGATCCAAGGGCCAGTTGGCCGCGCGCGACCATTGCTGTGCCGGGCGGCGAGCGGTATGAACGGCGAGTGCGCTGGCATGTGTGGGCTGGTCTATGCGCGCTTGCGATGGCGGGCGCGGGTGGGTGTGAGTCGTTTCCCCCGGTGCTCACCGGTATCACCATTGCTCCGTCGAGCGCCGACGGCCAGCTGCAAGGGGACTTTGTGTGCCGCACACGGCTAGCGCCACCGATCCCTGCGATCGCGGTGCGGCCGGGCGCAGATCCCGGCGAGGCTGGCTGGATCCTCAACAAGCCCGCAGGCGACGTGGCCATAACGCTGGCGCGGGGGGCACAGAACTTTCTGCTTTTTACCACGCTGCAGGAATCAGCACCGTACTTCGTCGTCGCTTTGTTTCTCGATGGCGAAGCCACGCCGGCGTTGTCGGCTGTCGTCAGTAGCGATGCCTTGCGTCCCGTCGTTGAGAGTCGGGCGTCGACGCTCATGGGCCTCGAGGGGGAGCTGGTGCCGAACCACTCGGCGGCGTCGGTGCAGCGCGATGGCTACAGGGTCTCGCTGCGTAAAGCGCGCTTTCCACTGCCGACGAGCTCGCTTGATGTCGTCGGTCCGTGGCGATTCGTCCCGGACGGCGTGGAGGATGCCGTCGGTGTCATCACCATCGAGGTGCAGCCGGCGCTCGCGCCGCGCTGCTGACCCCGCGCCCACAACCCGCGTGTCGCTTGGGGTATCAATGTGGCTGCGCTTTTTGCTTTCTTTAGATCAAAATGTCAAGTAGATTGCATCGCCGAGTGCGAGCCGCTGCCGCGGCACGCGCTGGCGCAATCGAGAATCGGCAGGCCGGCTCTGGGTGAGCTTCCAGATGAGTGAAGAGGCGTGCCGCCGTCGCGGCAGCATCCGACACGCAGCGGGTTGCCGACGCGCAGAACACGGACACGAAGAAGGAGAGCATGATGACCACCACCCGCCAGGGCGCCTCGGAGCATCACAAGGCACCCGAGAGTGCCTTCGATGGCGAAGACCGCGAGGGCACCACTACGGATGGTCGCACCGCCGCCGGCGGCTGGGAGCCCGATTTCCACGCTGCAGAGGTGGGCGGCGGCGCTGGCGGTGCGCGCCGCAAGCGGCACCGGCAGCGCTCGGCGCGCGGCAAGCGCCGACGTTCCCAGGGACACACACAGCCCGAAAACGTGAGTCGCGAGGGCATTTTCCAGGAGCTGGAGGGGTTGCTGCGGCAGATCCGCGAGGAAGCGGAGGAATCGCCGAACCGGCCCGAGGAGGAGATCAGCGCCATCGCCCGGACCGTCAGCACCTTTACCAAGGAGCTCGAAGAGCAATGCGATCCGATCTCGGAGCGTTTGCGCACTGAGTACCAGCGCCTTCGCGAGATGCTCACGCAGAGGCTGCGAGGCGAGCCCGGCGCGGGCGACGCCGGGAAGTAGAGCGCCGCGGCTTACGCCAGCGTGAAATAGAACGTGGCGCTGCGGTCAACCGCGCCTTCGAGCACCTGAACCGTCACGCCTGGGGCTTTCCGCAGGCGGCAGCACCGCGCCCGGCTCGCTGAGGGCGCATCCCTTTCGTCGTTATCTGCTGTCACCACTAATTACATCAACGCAGCGGCAGGGCGATCGGACTGTCCGGGTTCAACACCTCCTGCAGCTCGATGACGTTGCCGTCGGGATCCCGACCGTAGGTGGTGCGCACGTCCATCCCGAGTTCCTGGGGCGGGCAATGGAAGCGCATGCCGGCCGCCTGCAGCCGCTGGTACTCGGCATCGAGGTCCGTCACGTCGAGGCAGATGTGGGTAATGCCGTGGTTGCACACCGGCCGATCCGGGTCAGCCGGCCGTGGCGCCGGCGAGGCGTACTGGAACAGTTCGATAACGGCGTTGCCGGTGTGGAGCATCACGGCGCGGGCCGAGGACTGATGCAAGCCGGTGATGCGGTCGGCCACCTCGGTGCCGGCGGGCCAGCTGAAATCGAACAACACCCGGAAGCCGAGCAGGTCGCGATAGAAGGCGAGCATGCGGTCCAGATTGCCCGTCGAAATCGCGGCGTGATGAATTCCCCGAATCATTGGGTTCTCCTTGCGTCCCGAAATGCTTTGAATGCTGAATCATGCCTCGTTCTCGGATGCAACCCAGAGCTTTATTGCGCTGAGTAGGAGAGGAAAGAGAAGCGCCGGTTCGCGCAGGTGGCCGGGCGTCGCTCGCGCCGGCCGGCTCAATTTTGATGGGAACGACCCATGAACGTGCGGTGCCACCAGTTCGCCCCGGGCAACACCCCGGGTTGGAGGCGTGTCACGGTATTTCGCGAGATTCGGTAGTTTCCGACTGGAATCAGATCCAGCCCAGCACCGCCCCGAAGAGCACCAGGCAGACGGCGTCGAAGGTGAGGATGGTGCCGGCGGTGAACGCTTGGCGCTCGGTGCTCGGCATGTCGTGCACCCAGAAGGCGACCAGGAAAAAGGGCAGGTACCCGATCAGAAAGATCAGCCACGGCGCGCGCACGTTCCACCAGGAGTAATCCCAGGTGAGCGCGCCGACGGCGTTGAGCAAGAGCTCGACGACAACGCAGAACACCGAGCCGCCGATGGCGATGAACCAACGATTCGGTATGCGCAGAATCCTCAAGCTGCGATCTTCGGGGAGCATCTTCGCCATCACGATGCCGGCGATGGCGAACATGAAACAGATCTCGATGTTGAGTCCGATCAGGATGAGGTAGGCTGTCTTCGCCGGCGCGCCCCAGACCGGCGCATACTGTGTGAAGTGGAAGACGAGGCCGTTCCAGATCTCGTTGAACCAGTCCATGCCCCAAAACGCCAAGCCGGCGAAGACGAGGCTCCAGTTTTTCCGTTGCATCTCGGTCGAGTAGACGTACAGCACCAACGCCAGCAGCGGAATCACGTACCACTGGAACTGGGCTCCATCGCGCAAAATCCTCACCGCTTGTGATGCGTCTGGTGTTGGCATCGATCCCTCCTAAACATGTGCCGAGCGAGACGTCCGCTTCCTGAAGGTTCCCTCGCCCCTTAAGAGAGGCCTGTCCTGAGCCACGTCGAAGGGGGCAAGGTGAGGGCTTGCTCGCCCTTGGCCATCGGCAGTTGTATACCATTTCGGTTTGCGCGAACGAAGCTACGGAACGGGGTGGTAAGGGTTTATTTCGGAGTAAGGCTGGCCTATAGAAGTTCCCTATGTGCAGACCTGGCGAGCGAGGACGACGGTTGTGAGCGGGCGCGGTGTGGATCCGACGCATCGGACCTTCGTGAGCTACATCGACAAGAGCCGCGAATATTACCTGGGGCGCGGCTACGGCAACCCGTACCGCTGGGCGTGCTTCGACGAGGTGCCCTTTGCCCCTCTGAAGCGGCCGCTGTCGCAAAACGTCCTGACGCTGATCACGACCGCACATGAGGGTGTCGACGCCCCCTCGTTCCGCAGCGCCTATTCCATTCCCAGCGAGCCTGCCCCAGTTCGCCTCCACACCGACGGCCTGTTCTGGGATAGACTGGCAACGCACACCGAAGATCTGGACTCTTTCTTCCCCGCACACCGGCTGGAGGAGTTCGTGCGTGACGGGCGCATCGGACACTTGGCGCGCCGGTTCCACGGTGTGCCCACGGAGTACAGCCAGTGGAAAACGGTCGAGCGGGATGCGCCGGAGGTCCTGCGTCGCTGTCAGGAAGATTGCGTCGACGCGGCCTTACTGGTGCCGCTCTGACCGGTGTGTCACCAGACCGTGAGTCTGGTCGCCCGGCATCTTGAGGCCCACGGCATCGCGACCGTGATCCTCGGCTCGGCACGCGACGTTGTCGAGCACTGCGGCGTGGCGCGTTTCGTCTTCACCGATTTTCCGCTCGGCAACCCCTGCGGCAAGCCGTACGACGTTGCCATGCAACGGAGCATAGTCGGCTTCGGTCTCGATCTCTTGGAGAGCGCCCGCGCCCCGCGCACGACGCTGCAGACCCCGTTCGTGTGGAGCGAGAATCAGTCCTGGCGCGACAACTACATGCGCATCGAACCCGCGGGGCCGTCCGTCATGACCAGCTGACGCGGGCACGCCCCTGCGGAAAAGTGAAACCGTTTCACCTATTCCGGCATGCCGGCAGTCCTCGTTCCGCTACACGGAACTCGAAAACGGTAGCGCGGGCGGTAAGATCACTTTCCTGAGCGAGGGACGCAGAGGGGTGCATCCGGCGCGGGAGCCCCCGAACCACCTTCTTCTTCGCCATCAGACCCTCCTTTGCCCTTTACATATTCCTTGCCGCACCGGTGAGCAACCGATCGTGACACTAGTTGCAGAGCACAAGCCACGATGCGTATGATCGCTCCAACACCGTCAGGGAGCCGATCCTGACAGGACGTTGTGCGAGGAAGTGGAGGGGTGGTGGTGAACGTACGCATTGCCGAGGGGAAGGAGTTGCCCGAAGGCTGGCGCCCAGGGATGCCTCTGACCGTGGGCAGGGACACAGAGCCGTACGCGGCACCGAATGGCGGCTGTCCTTTTGGTGCGCAGTGCTACTCCTGTCGAAATGGGCTCATGTGGAATCCCGCTCGCGGTAAACACACCGGGACCGTCCAGACAGGATCAATAGATCGGCACCCGCCACGACCAAGGCCGCGCCGCTCGTGAGGCCGTGCTCGCTCAAGTCGGCATGGCTCAAGAGCGCGATCGTGTGCAGGTCGTCGTACGTGGTGGTCAACCACTTGCAGGAAAGCGCGGTTGACGGACCGAGCACTTTGGTGAGCAGCTCGGCGTCGGGAATCGCGGGCTCTGGACATTGCGGCGCCAATGGTAAGCAGAGCTGGGTAGCAGCGTCAGGGAGCAGGTTCATGCTCGCCCTCCTGTCGCGGCGGGGCGATCGGCGCCGACGGTCCGCTCGGCCCGGTGAAGTGCCTGCGCGACGGCATCGACGTGCGCGGCAATCCGGCGCATTGGGCGGTGATGTCGGTTGTTCTATGCAGGTGGTCGATGTAAGAGCAGGCTCGCAGGGTCGTCTTGCATGAGTTGCCTCGAGACTCAGTACCGGGAGCGGAGGAAGCGTTCGGCCGAGTTGACCACGGTTGCGGAGCGCCTGATGCCCGGCGGCGACACACGCGCGGCACGGCGTGAGCGGCGCGCCCACGCCATTGCCCGAAAGTATGCGCTGGAAATCAGCGAACCGCCCGATGTCTCTGGCCTGAGCGGTCAACCGCATCATCACTTTGAATTCCATCGGGCCGAGAACACAATCATCGAGGCGCATCCGAAATGCCTGAAGATTTTTCTCCCTGATCCACCCGTGATTGCCGAGGAAACACTGTTGGAAGACCTCGCGGCACTGCATAAACCCACCGAACAGTAACTGAAGACAGAAATATCGCCTATGAATGTTACCGTGGATCGCTTCCTCCGTTGTCTGCTGACGCTCACTGCCCCGGCCGCGCTGCTTTCCTGCTCCCGGCACCAGCCGCCGGCCATGCCGCCGCCGCGGGTCACGGTCAGCCAGCCGCAAGTCGCCACCGTCACCAACTGGGACGAGTATCCCGGCCACCTGGAGGCGGTGGAGATGGTGGAAATCCGGCCGCGCGTTTCCGGCTATATCGACTCCATCCACTTCACCGACGGCGCGGAAGTGAAGGCGAGCGATCTGCTGTTTGTGATTGATCCGCGACCGTATCAGGCTGAACTGGATCGGGCTCGGGCCCGGTTTGAACTGGCCGAGAACGACCTCCAGCGCGCCGAGGTGCTGCGCGGCACCAAGGCGATTTCCGAGGAAGAATACGACAGCCGCAGCAAGGCCGCTCGCGAGGCCAAAGCCGCCCTGGAAGTCGCGCGGCTCGACATGGAGTACACCCGCATCACAGCTCCGATCAACGGCAAGATCGGCCGCCGACTCGTGACGGTGGGCAACCTCGTCCAAGGCGGTGGCGGAGCCGCCAGCACGCTGGCGACGCTGGTCTCGATGGATCCCATTTACTGCTACTTCGACGCCCCCGAAGCGGCTTTTCTGAGATACCGCAATAATGCCAGCGGCCCCAGTAGTGCGGGACAAACGACTAGTCCGGTCACCTGCGAGCTGGCCCTGGTGGGCGAGCAAGGTTTCCCCCACAACGGCCGGGTGGATTTCTTCGACAATCAGGTCAACCCCCGGACGGGCACCATTCGCCTGCGGGGTGTCTTCGCGAACGCCGACCGCGTCTTGGTCCCCGGCATGTTTGCCACGGCCCGCATCCCGGCTGGCCCGCCCGAGCCAACGTTGTTGATTCCCGACGTGGCCGTGGGCTTCGACCAGAACTACAAGTTCGTCTACGTCGTCAATGCGACCAACGTGGTCGAAACCCGAGTCATCGAAACCGGCCCCGCACAGGGCCCGCTGCGGGCGGTGTTGAAAGGGTTGACGCCGCAGGACCGGGTGGTCGTCAACGGCCTGATGATGGTGCACGCGGGCGCCAACGTGGAGGCGCAGGAAGGCCCGGCCACGGGAGCCCTGCCGGCGGGCGCGGAGACGGCCAGCCTGTCCGCCGCGAAGCCATGAGGCTGCCGGTCTCCCTCTCCCAGGAGCGCTTGTGAAATTTCCCCATTTCTTCATCCGCCGGCCCATCTTTGCGATGGTGCTCTCGATCTTCTTCGTGTTGCTGGGGGTGATCGCCCTGTTCAAGTTGCCGATCGCTCAGTATCCCGAAATCACGCCCCCCACCATCTTCGTGTTGGCCAATTACCCCGGCGCCAGCGCCAAGAGCGTGGCGGACACCGTCGCCACGCCGCTGGAGCAGGAAATCAATGGCGTCGAAGACATGCTCTACATGTCAGCCCAGTGCAGCAGCGACGGCCAATTGCGTCTGGCGGTGACCTTCAAGGTGGGCACCAATCCGAACATGGCGCAGGTGCTAATCCAAAACCGCGTGGGCGTGGCCGAGCCGAAGTTGCCGGAGGAGGTTCGGCGGCTGGGCGTGACCGTCCGCAAACGCTCGCCATCCATCGCCATGATTGTCAGCTTGGTGTCGCCCACCGGCAAGTACGATCGCCTTTATCTGAGCAATTACGCCTACCTCCACGTGCGCGACGTGCTGTCTAGGCTGCCCGGCGTCGGCGACACGATCATTTTTGGCGCCCGCGACTACAGCATGCGGATCTGGGCGGATCCGAACAAAGCTTCGGCGCGCGGCCTAACGGCTGGTGACATTGCGGAGGCGATCCGCCGGCAGAACGTCGAGGTTGCCGCCGGCGTGTTGGGGCAAGCCCCTCAACCGCCCGACAACCTTTTCCAACTGACCGCCCAGACCCATGGACGCCTGATCACCCCGGAGGAATTCGGCGGGATCATCCTGAAGGCCGACGCCGCCGGGCAAATCACCCGTTTGCAGGACGTGGCCCGCATCGAACTGGGCGGTGCCGATTATAGCATCAACACCTTGCTGGACGGTCGGCCATCTGCCGCCATCGCCATTTTCCAGCAACCCGGCTCCAATGCGATCGAAACATCCGACGCCATCGGCCATACGATGGGGGAGCTGAAGAAACGATTCCCCGAAGGGTTGGACTACCGCGTCGCTTTCGACACCTCGGCGTTCATCCGCGAGTCCATCCACGAGGTCATCAAAACGCTCATCGAAGCGATGATTCTGGTCGTCATCGTCGTCGTACTGTTCCTCCAGAACTGGCGGGCGTCGCTCATCCCGCTGTTGGCGGTGCCTGTCTCGCTGGTCGGCACTCTCGCGGCGATGGCCGCCATGGGCTTCTCGCTCAACAACCTGACACTGTTCGGACTGGTGCTGGCCATCGGCATTGTGGTCGACGACGCCATCGTCGTCGTGGAAAACGTGGAACGCCATCTCGCCGAGGGCCTCGCTCCCGTGGAGGCGGCCAGAAAGGCCATGGACGAGGTCAGCAGCGCCGTGGTCGCCATTGCCCTGGTTTTGAGCGCGGTGTTCATTCCCACCGCGTTTATCGCCGGCATCACGGGCAAGTTCTATCAGCAGTTCGCGTTGACCGTGGCCGTCTCGACGCTGATCTCGGCGTTCAACTCGCTGACGCTCAGCCCGGCGCTGGCGGCGTTGCTGTTGAGACCGCACCATGAGGAAAAGGATTTTATCGGCCGACTGATGCACTATTCGGTGGGCTGGGTCTTCAAAGCTTTCAACTACGCATTCGAGGCCGGCCGGCGAGGCTACGTCGCGACCTTGCGCCACGTCGTCCTCCGCCATTGCGGCATCAGCCTGTTCCTCTACGTGGGTTTGATTGGCCTCACCTGGTTGGGTTTCCACCAAGTGCCTGGCGGCTTCATTCCGGCGCAGGACAAGGGCAACATCTTTTGTTACATGCAGCTTCCCGACGGCGCCTCCCTGCAACGCACGGCGGCGGTCAGCCAGCGCGTGGCCAAGTTGGTGCGTGAGACTCCCGGCATCGCCGCGGTCCAGGAATTCCAAGGACTGTCACTCGTGAATCTCGGCAACAGCGCTAATGCCAGCACCCTGTACGTCCGCTTGGCGCCCTTCGACGAGCGGAGCAAGGCGGGTTTGACTGCCGACGTCATCATGCGCCAGTTGCGTGTCGAGATTGCACAAGCCGATATTCAGGATGCACTTGTGGCCGTTTTTGGCGCTCCGCCCGTGGACGGGTTGGGCACCCTCGGCGGTTTCAAACTACAAGTGGAAGACCGCGCCAATCTCGGTTTTGCCGCGCTCCAGGAGGGCACGACCGGACTCGCCGCTGCCGCCATGCAAGACCGGCGGATCAGCAGCGCGCTCTCAACGTTCCGCGCTCATGTGCCGCAGGTGTACCTGGATGTGGACCGGGCGAAAGCCGAATCCATGGGCGTGCCGTTGAACAATGTCTGGGACACGTTGCAGATTTACCTCGGCTCGCTCTACGTCAACGACTTCACGTACCTCGGTCGCCCGTACCACGTCACGTTGCAGGCGGACGCGCCGTTCCGGGCCAAACCTGCGGATGTGCCGAATCTCAAGACCCGCAATGTCAACGGAGAGATGGTCCCGCTGGGCACACTGGCGACGGTGCGCGACATCGCGGCGCCAGTGCTGGTCGGGCATTACAACATGTATCCCACGGCAGAAATCACCGGTAGCCTCGCACCGGACGCCAGTTCGGGCGAGGCGATCGAGCTGATCAACGACTTGGCCGGGAAAGTCCTACCGCCGGGCATGGCCATTGAATGGACCGAACTGACGCTGCTGCAAATCCAGGCGGGCAACACGGCGATTTTCATCCTGCCGCTGTGCGTGCTGATGGTCTTCCTCGTGCTGGCGGCCCAATACGAAAGCTGGTCGCTGCCGCTGGCCATCATCCTCGTCGTCCCCTTGAGCATGCTCTTCGCCATCTTCGGTGTGTGGGGGCGCGGCCTGGACAACAACCTCTTCACGCAGATCGGCTTGGTGGTGCTGATCGGCTTGGCGTGCAAGAACGCCATTCTGATCGTCGAATTCGCCCGCCAGTTGCAGGAAGCCGGCCAGAACCGACTGGAGGCCATCATTGAGGCCAGCCGGTTGCGGCTGCGTCCGATTTTGATGACCTCGTTTGCGTTCGCCTTTGGCGTGCTGCCGCTGATGATCGCCAGAGGCGCCGGCGCCGAAATGCGCGTGGCCATCGGCACCGCCGTCTTCTGGGGCATGCTGGGCGTGACCTTCTTCGGCTTGCTGCTGACGCCGGTTTTCTATCTGGTAATCCGCGGCATTCTCGAACGCAAGAAGGAGAAAGTCGGCGGCCAAGCCTTGCCCGCTGTCATGTCCTCGGGCGTCACCACCATCTTGCTCCTCGTCGGCCTGATCTCGGCGATGTTCCTCAGTGGGTGTGCGGTTGGCCCGAATTACCGGCCGCCACAAACCAAGGTGGACACCACCTTCGCCAACGGCAGCCAGATCAACCTCTCGACCGAGCCCGCCATCGTAACGTGGTGGCGCGGTTTCAACGACGAGACCCTGAACGGTCTGGTGGACCGCGCTGTCGCTGCTAACCACGATCTGCGAATCGCCACGGCCCGCGTCCGCGAGGCGCGCGCCCAGCGCACCGCCGTCGTCCTCGATATTATGCCGACGGTCACAGCCAGCGGCGGCTACACCAAATCGCTGGCCAGCAAAGACTCCGAGGCCACGCCGCTCACCCGCGACGAGCGTGAACTGTCGCTGTACAACGCCGGCTTCGACGCCGAGTGGGAAGTCGACCTCTTCGGTCACGTCCGGCGGGCCATCCAGGCCAGCAACGCCGAGGTCGCCGGGCTGGAGGCTTCGCGTCGCGACGTGCTGGTGAGCCTGATGGCGGAGGTGGCCCGCAACTACTTCGAACTGCGCGGCACGCAACACGAACTCGAAGTCGCGCGCCAGAACGCCGAGAACCAGCGTGAAACCCTGGCCATCGTCACCGAAAACTTGCACGCCGGTCGCGCCACCCAACTGGACGTGGCCCGCGCCCGCACGCAACTGGACTCTACGCTGGCCAGTATGCCTCCCCTCGAAGCCTTCATCAAACGCGTCATCTATCGCTTAGGGACCTTGACCGGCCAGTCCCCCGCCTCCCTGGAGCCGGAACTGTCTGCGTTCGCTCCCCTGCCCACGTTGCCCGTGTTGGTCAACATCGGCAAACCGGAAGACCTCTTGCGCCGCCGCCCAGACATTCGCGCTGCCGAACGGTCGCTGGCCGCCGCGACGGCGCTCATCGGCGTCGAAACGGCCGATCTCTTCCCCCGCATCACCTTCAACGGCAACCTGGCTCTTGAAGCCTCCACTTTATCCGGGCTGGGGAAAGCCGGTTCCGACACGTACTCCTTTGGGCCGCGCATCTCCTGGGCCGCGCTCGATTTGGGGCGGGTGCAGGCCCGCATCAAAGCCGCCGGCGCCCGCGGCGAAGCGCAACTGGCCGCTTACGAAAAAACCGTCCTGATCGCACTGGAAGAGACGGAAGGTGCGCTCGTCGAATTTGGGCGCGCCCAAGCCCGTCGTGATTATCTCCTGGCTTCGGCGCGGGCGGCTGAAGAAGCCGTCGCGCTGGCCAACCAGCGCTACGAGAGCGGCATTGCCGACTTTCTCACGGTGCTCGACGCCCAGCGCACGCAACTGGCCATTGAGGACCAACTCGCCCAGAGCGAAACCGGCACGGCCACGGCGCTGGTGGCAGTCTATAAAGCTTTGGGCGGCGGCTGGGAAATCGAGAAACAACCGGCCTCCAAGCAGGCCGGGCGGTAAGTCAACAACCGAAACAAGTAGGAGAGCACCACATGGCAACAAACATCGCAAACTCCGCGACCTCATGGTGAGCAAGGGTTCCCTCACCGCCTCGATCGTGCACCCGCGCGACGTCTACGCCCAGGCCGTGCGGTTTAGCGCTGCATCGGTGATATTATGTCACAATCATCCAAAACTTCCACTTCTTGCGCAGTAATGACAACCTCAACAAGTCCGCCACGCCGCCACATGAGTGGTTTAGAAAACCCGGTGAACAGCCGCCGTACACTGAAGAAGACCTGAAGGAGCGGCTGCTGACGTGGGATCTCCTTCAACCCGGCAGATTCTCCGACATGCTCGAATACCGCATGTCTTTGAAGTGGTAGTACCGCGCGCCCTTGGTCAGGCCTGCAACTTTCTTGGCCGATCTTCGTTTAGGCAACAGGAGAGATGATATGGCCAAGCGTATTTCCGCCCTGGCACTGTTGGTCCCCATGCTGATGGTAGCTAGGCCGGTGCCGGCTGCCGCACATGTCCCGCTTTTGTTTGCAATCGGCCTTCCCTTCTTTGAAGCACTGATCGGTCTACCGGGTCCGTATTACGGTCCTCCCCCCGGGTACGCGCCCGCAGTTTATGCGCCGCCCGCATATGCCCGTGCCCCCGTGTACGTTCCAGCTCGCGTCTTTGGGCCGCGGTTTATAGCACCGCCGCGACGGGTATTCGCCCGGGCATACCGTGGATATGGAGCACGCTCTTACTACCGGCCGCCGGCCTTCAGGGCTGGCTTCCGCCGCTGGTGAACCCGCCCGACAAAGCCACACCGACCGGGATGGCACCGATGGCTCGGTGCGCCAAGTCGGCACGCCGCGTTCGGGGTCGCGGGGTGGACGCTACCGCCCAGTGGGAGCAGCCGCCGAGGTGGGAGGATTTCGGCTCGTGTGCGACAAGTGGTCAGGATCCGGCGGCTCCGTGGAGTTGCCAGCTCTTCACGGCGGCAATCGGATAGCCCTATACCATCTTCACCTTCGAGAGATCAGCGAAGCCGGGCGGCTCAGGGATCGATGTCTGTTCCATGCGCCGGGATCAGACTTCAATCCGGTTCCGGTCGCCGCCGTTCAGTCCGAGCTAACGCCCAAGCATCACGCGCGCGCGTCCTTCTCGCGTCGCGTTCATGCACCGGTTAGCCATTGCGCTGATCTCGCTTCCCATACTTTCGCCTTAGTCGCTGGTAAACCTTCCGCTCACCCCGCTCAAGCGCGTTCTTGTCATGGCAATGGACCTCGCGCGGTTCGTCTGCACGGTCGATATTGACGACACGAATGGTCACGCGGTCACCGACTCGCAGCGTGGGTATCGCGTCGGCCGAGACCCACCACGGATGTTCGTGGGAGGTCCGGGTCTCGACATAACCGCTGACAGTGAGTGCGGCGTCTTCATCCACGCCCTTGGCGCGCCGGCGCCTGCCGCCTGCGCGCCGCAACGTACCGACACTGGCAATCACCGAACCAACTTCCACGCCTGCGACGCAAATCTTCTTGCCGTTCAGTTTCACCTCTAGCGCGCGCATCCCATGCTCCGTAGTGGCGATTTCGCGAAGGCTAACTTTGAATTCGGCGTATCAATGAACCGACAACCCGCGCCAGCCTGGCGGGTTAACACCGCCGTTGTCATGGGCCGCTCATACACCCGACTCCACCATGGATTCAAGCAGTTGGGCATTCCTCCTTTATGTGATTCCACGCTGTGTTACCCGCCGCGCCTGGCGGGTCAACACCTTAAACGACCCCCCGCCATCAGCGTGCCGCACCGCACTCCACCGTGCGGCGCTGCCCTGCGAGCGACAGTTTCCGCAAAGCGGCTCGCGCTGAACCCCACCGCCTCTGCCACCGCGGTGTAGTTCAACCGGGCCTTGCACAAAAGTTCCCGCAGGGCTCGAAGCTGCTGTCGGACATCGTGTCGTCGCCCCCGAACGCGGCGGTTGAAACCGCATCTACGAAGTACGCCAAGCCTGCCTGCGCAGGCTCTCAACCCCGCCCCCCCAAAAGGTTTTGGTGGGGTAGGGAGTCGCCCCTTCGACTCGGCTCAGGACAAGCTCCGGGCGACTTGGTGTTCCTCGTAGCACGCGAATTCATTCGCCGCGTCCACAGGCGAGCCTCGGTTGCTTCGTGGTTCGTAAGGACTTCCCGGTCAAGGCCGTTCGACAGAGGCCGGTAGCTTACTGACCGTGAGCTTCTGAAGCTCGACTTTGGCGCTGGCGTTGTCGATGTCGATGCCAACGAGATTGCCATCGGCGTCGTAGTCAAGCACTACCCCCTCGGAGACCTCGCGGCTCTCGACGCTGGTCTGCTCCGACAAATCGATGTAGAGGGAATCCGTATCAGGATAGTAGTTTAGTTTCATGGCTTGAACCGCCGATCCGGAAAGGCGTTGTGGATTGTGACCTTGTCCTGGAGCGTCACGACCCTCAAGAACCGTCCCTCCAGCTCTTCTATCTCCGCCCAGAACCGGTAACGATTCCCTTCTTGCGGCTCAGAGCGAAGCGGTTTCTCGAGCACCCGAATGCACCACTCTTTCTTCAGGTACGGACGCTTCCGGAGGACCTCCTTCTCGAAGTAGTCCGTGAACCGGTAGTCCGACACCCGACGACAATACCTCATTCATAGCACGACGCAACCAAGCCTGACTACCTTTGAACTCGGCGTATCAATGAAACGGCCAGCCCCCCGCTATCACCGTGCCGCACCGCACTCCACCCTGCGGCGCTGCCCTCCGAGCGACAATTTCCGCAAAGCGGCTCGCGCTGAACACCACCGCCTCTGCCACCGCGGCTTCGTTCAACCGCAGCTGGGAGAGGCGCTTGCGCGTTCACCGTCGCGCTGACGCCGTCGCCGTGGCGCCCTTGGCCTCTCCAAACCGCCATCTGTTAGACCGGCTTCGCCGCCTCGGTGGCATAGAGTTCGAAATCCGATGTGAGTGTGAAGAGGTCGTCGCGCTGCGCAGCCTCACTGATGCGGCGCATTCCGGCCGCGTACTCATCCGCAGAAAGAATCCCCAATTGCGATGTGAATGAGCGCTCGAGAGCGCCGTCTTGAAACGCTTGCTGGAAGGGGCACTCAAACTGAAGGCGCTCGGCGACTCGGATCGCAACATCAGTGAACCCAGCATCGAGCAGCCACGACGTACGTTGCTGGCGGGACGGGAACCGTGCGAGATCTGCGGCAAGAGCTTCTGGAAAGTACTCGTAGATGTACCACCGTCCAACCCGCCAGTGAGGATCCCGCCCAACGGACAACAGCCTGCCTCCCGGACGCAGAACTCGAAATGACTCCTGCAGGGCTCGCCGCGGATCAGCAAGATGATGAAGCACGTTGACGTAGATGACTCGATCGAAACAAACGTCGGGCCACGGCAAGGCCTCGGCGGCGCCATGTCGCAGGTCAGCCTTCACGCGCGCTTGCGCCCGCGCCAGCATCTGGTCGGAAGGCTCGATTCCGCCAACGTCATGGCCCGCTGAATCAAGCAGAGCCAACCACCTGCCCGTGCCACACCCAACCTCCAGTACCCGCAACCGCTGGGGACCAGAGACGAAGTCGAGCAGGCAGCGCTGGACGCCCGGATACGCGTGCAGCTCGTAGCGCCGGTCGAACTCAGAGGCAACCTCATTGTAGTCGAGTGAGGACATCGTGCGTTTCAACAATCGCCCGCTCGCCGTTGAGCAGTCGCATGAAGGCAGACTACCTATCGGGCCGGGGGCTGAGCAACCCTTCACGCTAGCTTTGAACTCGGCGGATCAATGTAACCCACCAACCGCGCCAGTTCAGGCGGGTTACGCCGGTCAGAGGCCGCTGGCTCCGTGAGCGTCAGCTCGAGCAGGATCACCATGGTGACCGTCACGCGCGCGGCGGGTGGGTATTTCACGCTGGTGCAGGTGTTCCACCCGGTGTATTATTCATCCAGGAGGACGCTGTCCGATGCGGAAGCTGTTGCTGTTGGCCCTTATCGTCTTTGCCGCACTCTTCCTATGGAACAGGTCGAACCTGGCAGGCACGCAGTGGGCGCAGTTGCTGAGGTCCGGAGGTCAAGCGGCTCACTCATCGGGCGGTGGTGCGGTGCGGCAGTGGGAGCATGCGCCCGATGATATCACGGCAGGCGAGGCGGTACTGCCGCAGCCCCAGAGCGGAGCGGCGGCGCTCAACAGCGTTCGGCAGGGGTTACAGAATTCGGGCAAGCAGTAGCGGCCGCTTCCGACGACTACCGTGCACAGTGTTGCCGATCAGGGTGGCTTCCCAGGATGGTTGCTTGCCCCGTGACGATGAGGGGAGAGGAAAAACCGGCTGAGCCTATCAGCGTGTGCGCCGTGGCCTCGGTCACGCGCACCTGAGCCACTTCTCCCACACGGGTGCCAGCGCCACGGGTGCCGTCGGCGGGAAACACGACGGTCTTGAACTGTGGTGACTTGCCGGCGTGCCAGCCTTCGCGCCGGCGCGCCGGTCCCTCGATCAGCACCTGGGTCGTAGAACCGATCAACCGCCGGTTGATGCCGGCCGACTGCTCTTCCTGCAACGCGATCACAGCTTGCAAGCGGCGGCCCTTTTCGTCCTCCGAGACCGTTTCCTGCCACTTGAATGCCTTGGTGCCGCTGCGGGCCGAGTACTTGAACATGAACGCGCCATCGAAACCGACCTCGCGCATGAGAGCGCAGGTGGCGAGGAAATCCGTCTCCTCTTCACCCGGAAAACCAACCATCACATCGGTGGTCAGGGCGATGTCCGCAATGGCGCGGCGCAGACGCGTAACCAGATCGAGATACTCCGCTACCGTGTACCCACGCTCCATCTTCGCCAACACGCGCTCGGAGCCGGATTGCAGCGGCAGATGCAGCTGCGGGCACACCTTGGCGCAGCTCGCTATGGCCTCAATGACCCGCTCCGTCATGTCCGACGGGTGCGGCGAGGTGAAGCGAATGCGCTTGATGCCGTCGATGGCATTGGTACGGCGCAGCAGCTCGGCGAAATCCACATCGCCGTCTCGATAGGCGTTCACCGTCTGCCCCAGGTAAACGATTTCACGATAGCCCGCCTCAGCGGCTTCATGGACCTGGCGGAGCACCGCCTCAGCCGGCACGCTGCGCTCGCGTCCGCGGACGTACGGTACGACACAGAAAGTGCAGAATCTATCGCAGCCGCGCATGACGGTCACCCAGGCGCGCACACCGCGGTCGCGCTCCGGGGCGATGTCGGCATAGGTTTCGGCACGGTCGAGGCGTACGTCGACGAGCGCATCTTCGCTCGGCTCACCTAGGAGTTCCGGCAGCCTGCGATAGGCGTCCGGGCCGACGACGAAATCGACGAACGGGATTTTCGCCAGCAGGCGGTCGCGGACGTGTTGCGCCATGCAGCCGGCGATGCCGAGTTGGACCTCCGGCCGCCGAGCCTTGTGCCGCACGAGCTCCGCGAGTCGGCCGAGGACGCGTTCTTCGGCGTGCTCACGGATGGCGCAGGTGTTGAGCAAGATGACGTCGGCGTCGGCGGGGCTCGCCGTGCGGCGGTAGCCGTGACGTCCGAGATGGCCCAGCAGCAATTCGGTGTCCGCCAGATTCATCTGGCAGCCGTAGGTTTCGATGTACACGTTGCGCATGTTGAACCGAGCGAGAGCCATCTATATATATCGGTCGGGGAAGCTGCTGACAACGCGAGGAAACATGCCGGAAGACGCCTTTGAACAGCTCGAAGCCAGCCTGCTCTTCTGCCCGCAGTGCCGTGTCGCGGTGCCGGTGCGTAAACGTTTGCTCCTGATCCTGCCGCAGGGTAACAAATTCGATTACCTCTGCACCCAGTGCGGCGCCATCTGCGGCGACAAGATCGAGCCCGACCGGCCCCAGCAGCGCCGGTACATGTGAGCCAGGACGCACAGGTGTCGTTCGCTTCGGGGCTCTTCTCTAGCTCATGAGCCTTCAACCGTTGCCGTAGCGCGCCGTGATCAGGCGGCCGCCGTGCAGGCCGAGCACTTCGTTGGTGCCGTCCTCGATGAGCGCGGCGCGTGCGTCGCGGAACAGCTTCTCGATGACGTATTCCTTGCTCAGGCCGTAGCCGCCGTGTAATTGCACCGCGGCCGACGCCACGTCGTACGCCGCCTGCGTGCAGAAAGTCTTGGCGGCGATGGAGTACTCGGTGCGCGGCGGGAGCATCTGCGTGTTGTAAAGGAACGCCGCACGTGACAGCGCGCGCGCCGCCTCCACCTTGGTGAACATCTCGAACAGCTTGGCTTGAATGAGCTGGTGTTCGCAGAGCCGTTTGCCGCCTTGGACCCGCACCCTGGTGTAGGCGAGCGCCTCTTCGAAAGCCGCACGCGCCACACCGGTGAACGTCAACCCCATGCTGGCGTTGGCCAAAGCCAAGACGGCGTCGACAATCACCTCAAAGTTTTCCGGCTCCACCATCATGTGGTTGCGTGGGATGCGCACTTCGTCGAAGAAGATCTCACCCTGGTTCAAGGCACGCTGGCCGATCTTGTCTAGCGGCTTGCCCTTGGAAACCCCGGGTAGATCGAGCGGGACGATAGCCACGCCCGAGCCGGCGAAGCCGCGCGCCGGGTCGGTGCCTAGAAACGTCAGCGCATGCGTGGCGATGGTGCCGTTCGAGACCCATGCGGACTTCTGGCCGCTGATGACCCACTGATCGCCGTCGCGCCGCGCGCGCACTTGCGGCTGAATGCGCGGGTCGGCGAACTCCGGCGTGCCGACCATCAACTGGTCCGAACCGTGCTCAGGGTCGGTGATCGCCCAGCAGCCGATCATCTTGGCCTCGGTATCGTCCACGAACGGCTTGACATAGGTCTCAAACAATTCCGGGCCGCCCCAGAGGGCCGCGAAGACATACGGAAACGCGGCGACGCCGATGGCGATGGCAAAATCCGCGCTACCCCAGCCCATTTCCTCCACAACCAGGCATTGCTCACGCGGTGTGAGACCCTGGCCGCCGAGCTCCGCCGGCAGGATGTTGGTGTGAAAGCCCATCTGGTAGGCCTTGCGAAAGACCTCCCACATCGGCGAAGCCGGCGCGATCACCTGATCAGGGGAAAGTCTGTCGAGGGCGATGCTTGCGGGCCGCATAACCTCCGCCGCGAAACGGTGTGCGGCGTCGCGCACCTCGCGCTCATGATCCGTGAGTTGCAAATCGATATCGAGAAAATTCATTGTCCTTCTCCTACGTTCTTACTTCGCTGTCTTCTCGCGGTCCCAGGTGTTCGGGGTGATGCCGGCACGCTTTAGTAGTTGCTTTTGCACACGATGTGTCTCGGTTTTCGGGATTGAATCGGCGAACTCGATGTGGCGCGGCACCATGAATTTCGCCATGCGTTCAGTGCAGAACGCCACCAGCTCCTCCGGCGCGACGGCTGCGCCCGGCTTGCACGCCACCACGACCATGACGTCGTCCTCACCGAGCTCCGACGGCACGCCGAAGGCAGCCGACTCCAACACCGCTGGGTGCTGGTCGACGATCTTCTCCACCTCGAACGACGAGATGTTCTCGCCGCGGCGGCGGATGGAATCGCTCTTGCGGTCGGCGAAGTAGAAGAAGCCTTGCGCGTCACGCCAGGCGAGGTCGCCGGTGTAAAACCACCCGTTGCGGATCTTGGCGTTCGACGCCTCCTCGTTCTTCAGGTAGGCCACCCGCCGCAACTCCGCGTCGTCAACTTTGAACACCAGCTCGCCGGCCTCGCCGGCCTCGCATTCGCTGCCGTCGTCGCGAAACACGCGCGCCTCGGTGCCCGGGGGCGGCAGCCCCATCGAGCCTTTCGGGCCGTTCCCGAAGTTGAACAGCATAAAGCCACCGCCGTCCACGGCACCGTACCCTTCCCAGATGGTGACGTCGAAGCGCCGCTCGAACTCCTCCCATGCCGCGGCCGGCGTGGCGGCGCTGAAGACGAGACGCACCGGATTGTCGCGATCATCGGGACGCGGCGGCTGTTTGAGGAGGATGGGAATCATCGCCCCGAGCGCATTGAAAGTCGTCGCGCCGTAGCGCCGGACCTCGTCCCAGAACCGGCTGGCGCTGAAACGGCGCCCGAGGGCGACGGGGTAGCCGCTGTATAGACCCTGCATAGTGGTCAAAAACAGAGCGTTGGCATGAAACAGCGGCAGACAGGTGTAAAGGATGTCACCGGGACGGTAGCCGAGCTGCGCGAAGAGATAGAGCCCGGCGAAGTTGAACGCGCCGTGGCGCACCACCACCGCTTTCGGCAAGCCGGTGGTGCCGGAGGTGTAAAGCAGGATGGCGGTGGTGTCGGGAACGGCCTTGGCGGGAGGGCGTCCGGTAGAGGCCGCCGCGAAGCTTTCGATCGGCAGGGCGCCCGCCGGCAACGCCACGCCCAAAGGCGCCGCGCTCGTATCCACGATGACGTGACGCAAGCGCGCCAGACCGGCTTGCAGCGGGGCGAAGGCCTCGACCAGATCGGCGCCGATCACCAGCGCCTGCGATTCCGAGTGGTCGAGCACGTACGCCAGCCCCTCGCCGCGCAGCGCCACGTTCACCGGCACGGCGTAGCCCCCGAGCTTCTGGGTGGCGAAGAACGTCGCCAGCCAGGTCGGCGAGTTCCCCATCATGATGGCGACGCCGACACCGGGGCCGACGCCGAGCCCGGCCAGGCCGTTGGCGATGCAGTTGGCGCGGCGGTCGAGCTCGGCGTAGCTCACGCGCTCATCGCCGAAGAACAGAAAGGTCTCTTCGCCTTTCTCCTGCGCCCGGGTCTCGAGTAGTTCGGCAAAATCCATTCTGCGCTCCAAAACTCAGATGGTGAAGATATGGACTCCGGCGGCGCCTCCAAAGCCCTGGCAATGCGTGAGGGCGATGCGCGCGTTCGGCACCTGGCGCCGGCCCGAGTCGCCGCGCAGTTGCTCGGCCGCTTCCACCACCTGCGCCACACCGGTGGCGCCGAGCGGATGGCCTTTGGCGAGCAATCCGCCGCTGGTGCTGACCCGCACCCGAGCGTTCTTAATCCCCTGCTCGATGAAACGGCCGCCCTCGCCCCGCGCGCATAGCCCGAGGTTTTCGTAATGAATGATCTCGGCGATGGCGAAGCAGTCGTGCACCTCGGCGCAGTCGAGCTGGTCCGGTCCGATGCCCGCTTGTGCGTAGGCGGTACGCGCGGCGTTGGTGTTGATCTCCGTGATGCCGGAGAGTCCATCGCCGCCCAGCGGTGGATCCGACTGCAGGGCCGACGCGATCATGCGGATGGGACGCCGCGTCGTGCGTGCCACGTCGGCGCTGGTCACCACGGCGGCGGCGGCGCCGGAGGTGGTGGGGCAGCACATGAACAAACGCAGCGGCGGCGCCACTTCGCGCGAAGCGAGCACCTCATCGATCGTTACCGGCTCATGGAACTGGGCCCGCGGGTTCTTCGCCCCGTAGCCGCGGTTTTTCACTGAGACCATCGCCATCTGCTCCACGGTCGTCCCGTACCGGCTCGAGTGTTCGCGGAACAGACTGGCGAACAGCGCCGGCATCGCCGGGACGCCCTGACGCGCCACGGCCTCGAGCCGCTCGTCGCCGCCGGTGGGGATGGCGCCGCGGCCCATGACCTCGAAGCCGACGGCAAGCGCGACCTTGGCGATCCCGTGGCCCACCGCCATGGCGGCGGCGCGCAAGGCGCTGGTGCCGCTGGCGCAGGCGTTTTCGACGTTGAAGATGGGGATGCCGGTCATGCCGATGCCATACAGCACCTTCTGTCCGGCCGTGCTCCCCTGGAGCACGTGACCGCAGTAGGCGATTTCGACGGCGCTGTAATCCAGTCCGGCATCGGCAAGCGCCGCTCGCACCGCTTCTTGTCCGAGGTCGGCGACGTGTTTCCCTTCATGGCGCCCGAACGCCGTCATACCGACGCCGGCGATGTATACTTCGCGTGGAAACGGATCACTCATGGCATGCCCCTTTCAAGAAAGTCCGAATTCCTAACTTCTAAATTCGAACTTCCTCAAGACTCCGTGTCCATCATGTCCTTGACGATGTGGTCCGTCATCTCAGCGACCTCGTCGCCGAAGATCGGGGAGATCTCCAAGGCGCGAGCGAGGTAGGCAAGCTCGGCCCAGCGCCACGGAAGCGGCGCCTGGTTCTGAATCATCTTGTCCTGCTTCAATCCCTCGATGACCTTCTCATCGCGCGGGAAGGGCTGGCTGCAATTGTTCAAGAAGTACTGCTGCTCGAACGGCAGCCGCGGACGCTGCCCGCCCGCTTCAGGCGACTCGGCCGGATAGCCCACGGTTTGCACGACCAGGATCTTGCAGTCCGCAGGGAGGCCGATAGCGCGTCGGAGCTTCTTGTTGGCCGGGACGCCGATCAGACAGGTTCCCAAACCCTGCTCGAACGCCACCAGCGTCGCCTGGGCGATACCCTGACCGCAATCCATTTCGGTTAGGCCGGCGGCTTTGATGTTCTCCATTCCCGCGTTGAAGAACGGGATGAGACTCTCGTCGAGGAAGCGGTGGCTCTGCGCTTTGTCGAGGCCGACGGCGCCGACCTCGACCAGCTCGTGCAGGCGGTCACCCTGAACTTGGAGGAGACTCCAGTCCAGGTACCACACGATGAGCACGGGCGCGAGGCGCAGCTGGAATCCGCCAATCGCCGATCCCGGCGGCAGCGCATCGATCACCTCTTTGGGCGCGGTCGCCCGTTCGATCACGACTGCGCGCAGCGCTTGGACGTTGCCCCAGAAGGATGCAAGCCGCGCCGCCTCCAGCATCCGCTGAATCTTCTCGCGCTCCACCGGTTTGTACGGCAGGAGGAACCGCGTTGAACGCCTACGGCCGATCGCCTCTCGTAATTCCATTTATTCTCCTTTGCGGTTTTTTTGCCGGCGCCGCCTCGCACTCACCGGCTGGCGCGGGGAGCGCCCTCCGTGCCGGCGCCAACGCCTTCATAGCCCTCGGCGCGATCGGAAATCAAATGGAATCAGGGCGGTTCGGTTGTGCGGGGTGGAGCGTGTATTCGGAGTTACGATGGCGCGGCCGAAAGGCTCCCGCTGCAAAAGGCGGCGCGCCCAACGACCGAGTCACGCCTGCTCTTCAGGTTGTCGTGATGGCGCTGCCTCAGTGTCAAAGCCCGTTCACCAAAGACCCCTTAGGCTTCACGATCATGCGGCGCGCGTCACCAAGCGGCGGCCGGGCGCGGCAGCACTAGCGGCAAGAGCGTGCGCTTGCGCGCCCGCTTCAGTTCGTCGAGCTGCGCGCGGGCGGCTGCGTCGGCTTCCGCTTCGCGGATCTTGCCGAGGCGCCGCTCGAGGTCGGTGTCGCTGGTATCGCGGGCCACCTGTACCTCGGCCACCAGCTGATTGATGTGGTCGCGCACGCCTTCCAGGGCGCGAATGTCGGCGTCGGTGGATAGCCCGTTCAAGGTTTCCTGCAGGCGCAGGCGAGCCTGCGCGTTGGCCAGCCGGGCGATCATGAGAACCTTCTCCTCGCGCAGGCGCGCGATCTCCCGCTGGAACGCGATCAGGTTCTTCTTGGCCGTCTCGGCCTCACCGGTCAGATCACTCAGCTCACCGGTGAGCCGTTCGACCTCGGCGCAAAGCCCGCCGCGCCGGCTGATCAGCGCCAACGCCGCGGCATCGTCGTCGTGATCGACGGCGATGTCGAGCTGCTTATCCACCCGCGCCAGCTCGGCGGACTTGAGCTGCATCTCCTTCGTCAGCTTGGTGCGGGCGTAGAGCACGCCGGCCGCGGCTTGGCGCAACTTGGCGTACTGCTCCAGCCGCTCCTGGATCGCTGCCTCATACACCGCCTCCGGGTTGCGCTGCTCGCGCCGTCCGAGCCATTGGCCCAGGACCCCGCGGATCAGGTTCTGCATACGAGCGAGAAATCTCATGTTCGTTTCCTTTCGGTCTCCACTGTCCTTCGCTTCCTCCGCGCTGATCCCTAGCTCCCGCATTTTCTGCTGGAAGTTCTGGCGGTACATGCCGATCTCCTCCGCCGCCTTGCTGATGTTGCCGCCGTGGCGCCGCAACGCCTGCAGGAGAAAGTCGCGCTCGAAGGTCTGTACCGCCTGCTCTTTGGCTTCGCGGAAGGACAGGGGCGTGGCGGCGGCATTCGTCGGGGCTGGGACTGGCGGAGCATCGGCCGCGACAACATTCCCGAACAGGTTGGCGGCCGTGATCTCCGCTCCCGGCGCCAGCAGCAGCGCCTGCTCCACCGCCGAGCGCAACTCGCGCACGTTGCCTTTCCACTGGTGCTGCATGCACGCGCGCAGGGCGTCCCCGCTGAGCGGCTTCACGTCACGGTGGAAACGCGCCGCCGCTTCCTTGAGAAAATGATCGATCAGCAGTGGGATGTCTTCGCCGCGCTCATGCAGCGGCGGAATCACCAGCTCGACGACGCGCAAACGATAGTAAAGATCTTCGCGGAAGCGCCCCGCACGGACCGCCGTCTCCAGGTTCTGGTTGGTGGCGGCGATGACGCGCACGTCGACCTTGATCGGCTGGTTGCCGCCGACGCGCTCGAATTCCTTCTCCTGGATCGCGCGCAGCAACTTGGCCTGCGTGTCGAGCGGCATGTCGCCGACTTCGTCGAGAAAGAGCGTGCCGCCGTCGGCGGCCTCGAACTTCCCCTCGCGCCGCGCGATGGCGCCGGTGAAGGCGCCGCGCTCGTGGCCGAACAGCTCGCTTTCCACCAGCTCGCGGCTCAGGGCGGCGCAGTTCATCTTGATCATCGGCTTCGAACGGCGCGGGCTGCGGTAGTGCAACGCGTTGGCCACCAGCTCCTTGCCAGTCCCGCTCTCGCCGCGGATCAACACGGTGACATCGGTGTCAGCGATCTTGTCGACGGTCTCGAACAGACGGCGCATGGCCGGACTGCGGCCGACGATTTGGCCGAAACCGAAATCGCCCTGGACCTGTTCCAGCAAGCGGCGGTGGTCGCGACGCAGCAGCGCGGTGTCCATCACCCGCTGCACCACCACGCGTAGCTCATCGTTGTCGAACGGTTTGGGGAGATAGTCCGCCGCCCCCAGCTTCATCGCCTGCACCGCGACCTTCTCCGAGCCGTAGGCCGTGATCATGATCACCGCCAGATCCGGATCGATGCTGCGGGCGCGCTCCAGCACGTCCATGCCGCTCAACCCGTCCATGCTGAGGTCGGTGATGACGACGTGGAAGTTCCCCGTCTCGATGCGCTCGATGGCTTCTTTCCCGCTGGAGGCCGTCTCGACCTGATAGCCTTCCTTGGTCAGGACGCCCTTCAACGCCAGCACCATCGCCTTCTCGTCATCGACAACCAGAACTCTTCCTTGCATACATGTCCTCACTCAGGACCTAGAGCCGGCTGACGCCCGCAACCCAACTGCCGACTCAAAGATGTCAGCCCTCTCCCGCGCTGAAAAAGCGCGCGGGCGAGGGTGGATACTCGTTAGAGCGGCAGAGTCTTCGCGCCACGCAGACATTCACGGATCTCATAGCTCGGCACTGTCACTGCGGCACCGGCAAGGTGACCACGAACTCGGTGCCACGGCCGAGCTCGCTCACCACATCGATCGTCCCCTCATGGGCCTCGACGATCTTCTTGGAGATGGCCATGCCGAGCCCGGTGCCCTTTTCCTTGGTGGTGAAGAACGGGTTGAAGATACGGTCGATCTTATCCACCGGGATGCCGCAGCCGTTGTCACGCACGCGCGCGGTGGCGTGCGCGCCGGTGCCGCCGGGCGCGCCATTTTCGATGAAAAGCTCTACGCGCCGCCCCTCGCTTACCGGTTCAAGCGCATCGACGGCGTTGTCGAGGATGTTGGCGAACACCTGGCGGAGCTTCTCGGCGTCCGCGTACACCGTCGGGCCGCCGATGTAATGGCGCGCGACATTCACCTTGCCGGCATCCAGTCTGGCGCGCAGCTGCGTCAGCGCGGAGTCGACCACGCCGGCAAGGTTCACGTTGGCAAAGGTGTAGTCCTCCTCCTTGGCGTACTTCAGTAGGTGCGAGATGCTCCGCTCGACGCGGTCGATCTCTTCCAGCGCGACCTTGGCGTACTCCACGTTCTCCACCGACGTCGGGTCCTCTCCCATCTGTTGCACCAGGCTCTTCGCCGCCGCGATCGGATTGCGGATCTCGTGTGCGATGGTCGACGATAACTCGTCGATGCTCGCCTGTTTCTCCGTTTGCATCACCACTTTCTCGCGCCGTACCTCACGCTCCAACGCCGGCTCGAAGTAGCGCTCGCGCAACATGCGCGACCCAAACACCGCCATGTAGTGTGCGAACAACCAGATCCCCCAGCCCAGAGCCGGCCAGAGAAACCATGGATAACTTGCTGTGAGAAAATTTATTAGCGCGAGAAAGGCCATCACGCCAAGGTAGCTCATCAGGTGGCCGTAGAACCCGGCCTCGGCGGCGGCGCGGCGGCGCGCCCGGCGCAGCATCTCCTGCTGTCGCGCTAGCCCCGGGTTGGCATCAGTGGCCGGCTGGGCGCCGTTGTGGGGAGTGCGGCTGATCGAGATTCCGAAGCGGCGGGCGTAGCGGTCGAGCTTGCGCAGCCGCAGTTCGAGATTGCGCTCCATGTAACGGCGGCGGCGCTCGGCTTGGCGATAGAATTCTTCCGCCCATTGGCGGTGCCACTCCTCGTGCCAGCTTGCCGCGCCGGCGGTCGGATCGCAGTGCACGTCATCTTCGAGGTGGCGCTGGCGGCGGTAATGGCGCAGCCGGTTGCGGTAATAAAAGAACAGGCAAGCGGCAATGATGAATGCCAATAACGGCATGGCGTCAGTGTCCGTGGCCAGCTCCGCGGCGCAAGGAGTTTACCGTCTCCTCTTGAGGCGACCGATTGTCCGCGAGACAGCCCTTCGAACCCATGCTTGCCTCCTTGCCAGAAGGGGTGAGGCAATCCGAGTGCCACCATGCCGTCAAACAGGAACTGTCCTCGGCCGGGCTCGGCTGCATGTCCCACACGGTAGCGAACACCGGTGCGTGCAGTGCGGAAACCGCAGCGCCAGTCATTTGACTGTCCTGACGGACGCTGATTCCGCCGCCGGCCGAAGCATCCGCCACACCGGAACGCCGAGGCAACCGAACTCTCCGATGCACTCGAACCCATGGCGCGTATAGAAGGGCACGTTCTTCTCTTTCGTCGTTTCCAGGTACACAGGCGAGGACGCGGGAGCACTACGAACGACCTGCTCGACCAATCGCGAGCCCAGCCCGCGCCGGCGCAGATCCGGACGCACGCCGAGGGTGCGCAGGTACGTGAACGGTTCCGGCGGCACGTAGGCAGCGATCGTGCGTGCCGCCCGGACGCCACGCACCCCAGTGCCCATGCCCATGCGGAGTAGTGCGCGCACGGTGAACAGCAGATCGCCACCGACCTGCAGTTGCACGCACGGGCGCGTCGTCAACACTGCCGCGACCGGCGTTGCATCCGGCCCGGCGAGCGCCCACCCCGGTTGCGCCGCAAGGCAATGGCCGCGCACTGCGATGCGGAAGCTCCACACCATGCACCGTTCCCGTTGCCAGGGTGGCGCGGGGCACATCGCGATGACCAATGGGTCGTCAACGAAGGCCCGCGCCAGCACAGCCGCGATCTGCTTCTCGGCTCGCCAGTTCACGACCCCGAGTGTGTAGCTTTCCGCCGGAGGCATCAGTCGCCCTACAAGCGATCCTCCAGCCGACTCCCCACCACCAGAGCACCGAGGAGCAGCACGCCGATTGCAATGAGCGCCCCGCTGCTCGAGACGAAATACGGATACACCATCAGGGCGAGGCCGACGAGCGTTGGGGCGCCACGTCGTTGCCGCCGGCCGTAGACCAACACGGCGAAACCGACCAAGCTGAAAAGCGAGGACCATATTAGCCAGGCACTATCCATGGCGTCGTGGGCTCGGCTTGCAACGGGTTGTCTGCCATGATGTTCTCCTGCCCGTCGATCAAAGTCAAAGCGGCGCGCATCCGCGACTTTGCCTTTTGGGACGGCGTTGCGTAAAGGGAACCCGCATGCGTCTGATCCATGATTTGCAGACACCGGCCCTGGTGGTTGACGGCGATGCGGTCGAGCACAACCTCGCTACGATGGCGAGCGCGTTGCCCGGCGCGCGGCTGCGGCCGCACGTGAAAGCCCACAAGTGCACGGCGCTGGCGCGCCGCCAAGCTGCCGCCGGGCATCACCGCTTCACCTGCGCCACCATGCGCGAAATCGAGGGCATGGCGGCAGTGGGCTTGGGAGATGATCTGCTGCTGGCCAACGAGGTGCTGGATGCGCGACGGCTCGGCGTGCTCGACGCGCGGGTCACCGTGGCTGTCGATTCCGAAGCTACCATCGCCGCAGCCGCGGCCGGCGGTGTACGCGAGGTGGTGATCGACGTGAATGTCGGCCTGCCCCGTTGTGGCTGCCAATCGGAAGACGCGGGACGTCTCGCCGAGGCGGCGCGCGGCAAGGGGCTTCAGGTCCGCGGCGTCATGGGCTACGAGGGCCACGCGGTGGGGCTCGAAGATCGCGCCACGCGCGTCCGCCTAACCGAAGAGGCCATGCGGCTACTCCTTGCTGCACACGCCCAGGTCGGCGGCGAGCTCATTTCCGCTGGCGGCACGGGGACCTATGACTGCAACGTGTGGGCGACGGAGATCCAGGCTGGCTCCTACGCGCTCATGGACACGGCCTATGCGCGTCTGGGCCTGCCGTTTCGCCAAGCGCTCAGCGTGCTGGCGACGGTGATCTCGGTTGCACCGGCGTACGCCGTCGCCGATTGCGGCCTGAAGGGGCTCGGAATGGATCACGGCAACCCGGCAATCGATGGCGCGCAGGTGCTGTTCTGCTCCGATGAGCACATCACTTTTGTTCTGGAAAAGCCGGTTTGTGTCGGCGACCGCGTGCGCGTGTGGCCGGCGCATATCGACCCGACCGTGGCGTACCATGAGCGCATGCACGTGATCTCGGGCGAACAGGTCGTCGAGACCTGGCCCGTCGACCTACGTGGCTGGTGAGGTTACGCATCAATTTGGTGATCTCCGAACATTCACCGCTGATGCTTCCAGCGTCGGGGTAACTCTGCTAATTGGTGCTCCTCAATGATTCTTCATCGCGCCTTCGTCAGCGCAGTGGCGCTGTTGCTCTTGGCGGCGCCCCTGTTCGCTGAGCCCGTCAAGGGCATGCATGACAACGATGTGGTGGCGCTCGTGAACGGGACCCCCATCTACAGGAAATCGGTCCGTGAGGTCGTTCAGGGGGTGCTGGCGTTGCAGGACTCGCGACCGGATGCAGCCAGTATCGGGAAACTGGCCAACGACGCGCTTGATTCCCTGATCGCGTTGGAGTTGCTCTACCAAGAAAGTCAGGCGCGCGGCATTAAAGTGAGTGATGCCGCGGTCGAGGCGGAAATCGCGCGCAGCAAAGACAGCTTCCCCGACGCGCATGGTTTCGATCTGGCACTGAAGGCTAAAGGGATGACTGAGGCGGATCTGCGCCAAGACACCCGCAAGACCCTGGCGGTCGACCGGCTCCTGGAGTCGACGGTTTGGAAGGACGTGCGCGTCGGCCCCGAGCAGGTGAGAGATTTCTATGAGAAGAATCGCGAGGAGTTCAAACACCCGGCCGAGATCCGCGTGAGCCGCATCCTCACCCGCGTGCCGGAACACGCGACGCCCGCGGAACGCGACGCCGCCAAGCAGCGCGCCGGTGATTTGCTCGCCAAGCTGCAGGCGGGAGCCGACTTCGTGCAGCTGGCGCGTGCCAACTCGCAGGATTCCGCCTCGGCGGCGCGCGACGGTGACCTCGGCTATATCCAGAAGGGGGACATGGACGCGGCGTTCGAGAAACAGGCCTTCGCCTTGGCGCCGGGGCAAGTGAGTGGCGTGGTGGCAACGCCGTACGGCTTCGAGATCATCAAGGTGACCGACCGCCGCGCCGCCGGGTATAGTCCACTGGATGAAGTCCAGGATCGCATCCGCGAGGTGCTGCTGAAATCGGAAAAACAGGACCGCCAAACCGAGTTCGTCGCCCAACTGCGGCAGAAGGCCAAGGTCGAGCTGGTAGATGCGGCCGCGCCTTGATCTCCGGCGAGATCGAGAACTGGGAGGGTGCGGATTCCACGCGCCACTCCCCAGAGCATGGGAGCCCACGCCACAACGTTGCAGTGCCGGGCGAGCATCGACGCAGCACATGCAGTTGAGTATAATTGCGCTGTGATGAGGAGAGGTGGGTGAGGCTGGCAGCTTCCCAATAGCGCAACCACATGCAGAAAAGGGATTCGGAAGCCATCGCAGCTGTCGATCTCGGCCGCGCGGCGGAAGAGCGCTACCTGGCGTACGCGCTCAGCGTGATCACCTCGCGGGCGTTGCCCGATGTGCGTGACGGTCTCAAGCCGGTGCAGCGGCGCATCCTGTACGCCATGTACCAGAACCTGCACCTGACCGGCGGGGCGCGGCCGCGCAAGTCGGCAGCCGTAGTCGGCGAGGTCTTGGGGAAATATCATCCGCACGGCGACCTGGCCGCCTACGACGCCATGGTGCGCATGGCACAGCCGTTCGCGCTCCGCTACCCGCTGGTGCAGGGCGAGGGCAATTTCGGCTCGCTCGACGGCGACAGCCCGGCCGCCATGCGTTACACCGAAGCACGCCTGACGCCGATCGCGGAGGAGCTGCTGCGCGACATCCGTCACGAGACCGTCGATTCCCGCGAAAACTACGACGCCACCTTGCGCGAGCCGGTGGTATTGCCGGCAGCCATTCCGCAGCTGCTGATGAACGGCAGCACCGGCATCGCCGTGGGCATGGCTACGAACATCCCGCCGCACAACCTGAACGAGGTCATCGAAGCGCTGGTCGCCATGATTCACACCCCGGAGATCAGCACCAAGGAGCTGTGCAAGTTCATCAAAGGCCCAGATTTCCCGACCGGCGGCGAGATTCTCAATTCGCGCCGCGAGCTGCGCGACATCTACGAAACCGGCCAAGGCGCGGTGCGCCTGCGCGGCCAGTACGTCACTGCCCTGGAGAAGCGCCGCCACCGGGTGATCGTCACCTCGGTGCCGTATAACGCCAACAAGGCGCACATCGTCGAGGAGATCGCCGCCCACATTGCCAGCCGGCGCCTGCCGCAGGCCCTCGACGTGCGCGACGAATCGACTGACGCCGTGCGCATCGTCATCGAGATCAAAGCGGACGCTTCGGCGGAAGCGGTGATGGCGTACGTCTTCAAGCACACCGACCTGCAAGTCAACTTCAACGTCAATCTCACCGCATTGACGCCAACCGCCACGCCCGGCGTGGGTCAGCCGGCACGGCTGACGTTGCGCGACCTGTGCCGGCATTTCCTCGACTTCCGCCTGGAGGTCGTCACCCGCCGCCTCGAGCACGAGCTGCGCGAGCTGCAGGAGCGGCTGCATGTCCTCGCCGGCTTTCTCAAGCTCTTCGGCAATCTCGACCGCGCCATCAAGATCATCCGCCAGTCCGCTTCACGCCAGGACGCCGCGAGAGAATTGATGCGCGAGTTCCGCCTCGATGAGGTGCAGGCGGACGCCATCCTGGAAACGCGCCTGTACCAGTTGGCGCGAATGGAGATCGAGAAGGTCCATGAAGAACAGCGCCTGAAGCAGCAACGTGCGCGGGAGATCGAAACGCAACTGAAGAGCAAGAAGGCGCGCTGGAAGTTGGTGGAGACCGAGCTGCAGGAGGTGGCGCAGAAGTACGGTGACCGGCGCCGGACCGTACTCAGCGCCGGCGCGGAGCTGGTCTACGACGCCGACGCTTACGTCGTGCACGAGGACGCCACGGTGGTGGTGACGCACGACGGCTGGATGAAACGGCTGGGCGAAATCAAGGACCCGACGGCGACGCGTGTGCGCGAAGGCGACGTGGCCAAGTGGATCCTCCGCGGCAACACGCGTGACAACCTGGCGTTGTTCTCCAACTTCGGTGTCGCGTACGTCATGCGCGTGGGCAACGTCCCGGCAACCACCGGCTACGGCGAGCCGGTGCAGTCGACACTGAATTTCAAGGACGGCGAGCGCGTGATTGCGGCGGCGCTCGTTCCACCGACCGGCGGAGAGGAACCAACGCCGACCGTAGGTCCGCCGGGCGCAGCCCCCCGCTGGTTGGTTGCCACAGCGCGCGGAATGGGCTTCTTCTGCCGGCCCGATCTCGGTGAGACGACGAAGAGCGGCCGACGGTTCGCCCGCACCAGGGAGGGTGATGAGGTCATCGTCGTTGCGCACGCAGAGGGAGAGCTGATCACCGCGGCGACGGCGCAGGGCAAGGTCCTCGTCTTCCGGGCGGAGGAACTCGCTGAGCTCACCGGCCCGGGGCGCGGCGTCATCCTGATGCGCGTCGACAAAGGCGACCGGCTCATCGGCGCTGTGTGCCACGCTGCCGACAGCCCGCCGATCGCGGTCGCCGAGGATGGCAGCGAGCGCAGATTCCATCTGCCCGAACCGGCGCACCGCGCCCAGAAAGGACGCAAAGCGTTGAAGCGCTTCAAGCCTGTCGATCTGGTGATGCGGATGGCTCCAGAGGAGCCGCAAGCGTGACCGGCTTTGCACATAAGGTCGCGTCCAAGCGGGCACGCTTCGAGACGGCCCCTTGGGAAACGGGGCCTCCTCAGCGTGAGCGGGAAAAGACTGTTGAGAAAGAAGAACCAACCGCTCGCCCTGAGGAGCCGCCTTCTTGTGGCGGCGTCTCGAAGGGCGCCTGCTGGGACTTTGCGTCCAAGGCCAGCCTGACCCGAGAAGGAGCATGCCCATGAAGCCGAAGTACACCGCGAAGGACATCACTGTCCTCGAAGGCCTCGAGCCGGTGCGCAAGCGCCCGGGGATGTACATCGGCGGCGTCGACAGCGTCGGCCTGCATCACCTGCTGTGGGAGCTGGTTGACAACTCGGTCGATGAGGCGATGAACGGCCATTGCGACAAGGTGATGGTCACCCTGCACAAGGATGGGGAGACGATCACCGTCGCCGACAACGGCCGCGGCATCCCCATCGACGTGCACCCGAAGTATAAACGTCCGGCGCTCGAACTGATCCTCACCACATTGCACGCCGGCGGCAAGTTCGAGAACCAGAATTACTATCACTCCGGCGGTTTGCACGGCGTCGGCGCGTCTGTGGTCACCGCGCTGTCCTCTTCGCTCATCGCCGAAGTGAGACGCGACGGCTTCCGCTGGCAACAGACCTTCTCCCGCGGCAGGGCCAGCGGCAAGCTGAAGAAGCTCGGACCGGCGCGCGGCAGCGGCACCACCGTCACGTTCACTCCCGATGCGCAGATCTTCCCGAACACCGCGCTCAACCCGGCAGTGATCCGCGAGCGCCTCGAGGCGCGCTCCTATGTGCACCGCGGCCTCACGCTGGTGTTTGATAATGAGGTCGACAAGCAGACAGAGACCTTTCATCACGAGCGCGGCATCGCCGCGTACGTCGAGAAGCTCGTCAGCAACGACAACAAGGAGCAGATCGCCGAGCCGTTTTATGCCGAGCGCAAGGACGGGCTCATCGTCGAGTGCGCTCTAGTGTGGACTGAGGCCACCGACGAACGCCTCTTGTCGTACGTCAACGGCATCCCGACGCCTTCCGGCGGCACGCACGAGAACGGTCTGAAGAACGGGATCACCAAGGCGGTGCGCAACTACCTGGCGGTGCAGAACCTCGTGCCCAAGGGGCTGAACATTGCGGCCGAGGATATCCGTGAAGGGCTGATCGCCATCCTCAGCATCTATCTCCAGCAGCCGCAGTTCCAGGGGCAGACGAAGGACCGCCTCAACAATCCCGAAATCGGCGCGCCCATCGACAACTTCATCCGCAGCGGCCTGGAGAATTACCTCCTCAGCAATCCGACGCAGGCCAAGGCCATCGCCAACCGCGTCATCCTCGCGGCACGCGCCCGCACGGCCTCGCGCGCGGCGGCCGAGAGCGTGCAGCGCAAGACCGCCGTGTCGCACCGCCTCAACTTGCCGGGCAAGCTCGCCGACTGCAGCTCGACGGATCCGAACGAGAGCGAGCTGTTCATCGTCGAGGGCGATTCCGCCGGCGGCTCGGCGAAGCAAGGGCGCGACCGTGAGTTCCAGGCGATCCTGCCGTTACGCGGCAAGGTCTTGAACGCCGAGCAGGCCTCGACCAGCAAGGTGCTGTCGAACAAGGAGCTCGGCGATGTCATCTCCGCTCTCGGGTGCGGCGCCGGGAAAGACTTCAACTACGCGAAGCTGCGCTACGGGAAGATCTGCATGCTCATGGACGCCGATTCCGACGGGCACCACATCTGCACGCTCTTGCTGACGTTCTTCTACCGCCAGCTGCCCGAGCTGATCCGCGGCGGCCACGTCTTCATCGCGCAGCCGCCGCTGTACCGGGTCGAGGTGGGCAAAGAGGTACACTGGGCGCTGAACGACGAAGAGCGCGACCGCGTCTTGGCGAGAGCCAACGGTAAGTCCGCCAGCGTGCAGCGCTTCAAGGGCCTCGGCGAGATGAACCCGGCGACGCTCAAGGAGACCACCCTCGATCCTGTGCGGCGCACGCTGCTACGGGTGGAGGTGACCGATGAGCGCAGGACCGAAGCCACCATCCAGACCCTAATGGGCAAAGAGGTAGAGCCACGCTTCCGCTTCATCATGGAGCGCGCCCCCAAGGTTGAAGACATCGACGTGTAGGCGGTGCGCGCCGGCGTTAGCAGCGACCTGGCCCGGCGAGGGCACCGGCTTGGAGTGTCCATGAACTGTCCCCCTTACCAAGGGGGACTACAGGGGGTTCGCCGCGCGGCACTTCAACCTCCCCTGGCCCCTCCTTGGTAAGGAGGGGAAACTCTTGCCGATTGGTTCATGGGCAGGAGCGGCCTTCTTCGGGCCCCGTCTCGAAGGGCCGATTCGGCGAAAGTCCGCAGTCTTTAAACCGCAACCTGGACAGACCAGCCCGGCAGGTGCCGCTCGTAGAGCCTGCGGTACTCTCGCGCTCAGCTGCTGAGCTGCTTGGGAGCCGCGTGGCGCGGCGAGCGGTGGTGGGCGGCCCGCCGTACGGACGCACGGTGTGGCTTCCGTTTCCGTGCTGCCATCATGCTGCGAACGGGCGCCGGGGCGTTGTCGATCCGGGCGGCCAAAGTGAGGACCGCGTCGACGTAAGCGTCGGAGTGATTGTACTGCCAGACCACCGCGCGCTGTTCGGCCCGCGTCAACCCGGCGTGCCAGCCGTGACGAACGAGATAGCGGGCACACGACGCGGCGGCGGCGGCGAAATCATACAGACTCACGCGACCGTCACCGTCGGCATCGATACCGTCTTCCAGGTAGCTGGTCGGCAAGAACTGCGGGTACCCGAACGCGCCTGCACTCGATCCGCGGATGTTGAATACGCCGATGCCCATGCGATCGGCCACCGTGAACAGGGCGCGGAGTTCGGGGTAGAAGGTGCGTTCCAACTCGCGCGCCCGATCGCGCACCAGCGCCTCGATTGGTGCTCGTACCGTACCGTCACCGTCGCTGAACCGGGCAAGGTTGCGCGCCACGTTGTCAGGAGCGTTCGCCATCGCCAGCCGCGCCAAGCGGGTAAAGACCACGTATGAGCCGGTGTTGTGGCCACAGGTGCTTTCGACGAACAAGACGGCGGCGAGCAGGCTGGCCGGCACGCCGTGCGCGCGCTCGGCATCTTCAAAGGCAGCGGCGTACCGTGCCCGACACCGTCGGGCCGCGGTGATGGTCACGGGACGCAGCAATCGCCGATACCGCGAGCGCGGCTCACGTGGAGCGTTGATGGAAAACTCCAAGCCGCTAAACGGCCGCACCCGCGGATCGTGAAAGGTCTCGAACGCGCGCTCGCGGCTGACGCCGTCGGCGGCCAGCTTGTCGATCAGATACTCCCAACCGCGCTCATCGGCCGACGCCGCTGCCGGATACCCGACCGCGGACAGCAATACCCACACCACAATCCGACGCCACATCCGTTTCGCTCCGCCTGTTTCAGGATGCCGCAATCGCGGCGCGCTCACAAGGCGGAGGCTAACTCCCCGCGCGGAGGGCCTGGGGGCCGACGGAGGCCGACCGTTCGTCGGGGAACCTCATGGTTCTAACCCCACATCATTATGCCAGTGGCGCATTGGCCCAGTGGTGGACGGCCCACGGCAAAATCACCAGTAGTTGGACACCGTCGAAGATGCCGTGGGCGACCACGCACGGGAGCAAGTCGCCCGTGCGCTCGAATACGCGCCCGATGATCAGCGAAATGGTGAATACGCCGACGATCATGAACGGCAGGCCGTAGCTGAAATGGCTGAAGGCGAACAGAATGCTCGATATCACCAGCCCCATCCGTGGCTGCAGAAAGCCGCGAAAGAAACCCTCTTCGACGGTCATCGCTACCCCGACGATGATCAGCTTGTAACCGATCGGCAGCTCGGCGAGCCACACCATCACCGGCGGAACCTCCTCGCCCGTGGAGAGGCGACCGCTCAAGCTGAAAAGCGCGGCTGCTGCTCCGGTAACCGCCACGGTAATCACCCAGCCGCCGCAACCGACGGCGACACCCCGTCGCACCTTCTCCAACAACCGCTCCGATGAGACGTGCAAGAATTCTCCCAAGCGCACGTCGCCGCGCAAGCGCCACCACAGCAGCAGGAAAGCGGTAAGGAGATAGTGTCCCATCAAGAGGGTTGGAAACCAGATGGTGTCCGGATCGACGTCTTCCGCCTTGCCGAAGGATGTCACGGGATAGAAGACCGCCAGCGCAAGAATGGCGATGAGCAAGAAGGCTGCGACGGTGCGGCGCACCCGCCCTTGAAATTCGTCGACATACGGACGCCGCCCGGCGAGCGCCAAAAGCGCCACACAGACCAGCGCGAGCAGGACCGAGAGCTGCAGCTCCAACACAGCGCCAGCAAATAGGGATTAGTCGCGCGGGTCAAGGGCGGGGTATATCGTGCTCGTGAATCGTGCTCGTAACTGGTGGGGGCGGTGGGGCCGAACACGACTCACGATTCACGACCCACGGCTCACGATCTCCAGCCCGAGCGCGACACGCTCCTGAGGCCCGAGCTTCTCCGGTGCGCGCCGGCTCAATTCCTCCAGGATCCGCCGCAGGCCGCTGCCGGTGGCCAGCTGAATGCTCAGCCCGGGACGCGCGTTCAGCTCGAGGATCGAAGGTCCCAAACGCGCATCGACCACGATGTCGATGCCGAAGTAACCGAGCGCGATGGCATCGTAGCTTCGGGCGGCGAACAACAGGATCTCGTCCCAATACGGCACGTGGAGTCCTGACAGCGGTTGCTGCGTATCGGGATGGGCCGCGATGGGGCGGTCACGCCAGATGGCATGCACGGCCCTGCCGCTTTGTAAATCGAGCCCGACTCCAACGCCGCCGACATGCAAATTGGCGCGGCCGTCCGAGCTACGCGTCGGCAGCCGCAGCATGGCCATCACCGGCACGCCGCGCACGACAACGACACGGACGTCCGGAATGCCACCGGAGCTGAAACCCGCCAGCACCGGCTCGGGTGACAGGCGGTACTCGAGCACGGCCTCGTCCCGCGTCTGGCTGAGCGAGAACGCACCGGCGATGATGTCGGCGGCGTGTGCGAGCAGATCCGCCATCCTCAGGCTCGGGCCGTTGGGCTTGATCAGCCGCTCATTCCGACGCCCGGCGATGACCACCACCCCGTCGCCTCCGGCACCCCGCGCCGGCTTGAGGACGAACTCCTCCCGCCGCTCGGCTTCACTCGCCAGCAGACCCAGCTCCCGCTGGCGCGTGTAGCACCCGAACGTGTCGGGCACCGGCAGACCGTGCCGCCGTAACACTTCCTTGGTGCGCACCTTGTGGTCGACGAGACCGATCAGCGGCGGCGCATTCAAGACGGCGAGGAACTCCTGATTGCGACGGTTCAGGCCGAGCGCTTCCTGCCGCAGCCGTCGTACCCGTTCGATCAAGGAGCCCATCGATCCGAACGTCGCGTCAGGTCGAAGAATCTCAGATACTCCAGCAGCCGCAGCCCACGCCACTTGCCGAGACCGATGTCGATCGCAATCGCGCCAATCAGCAACTCCGGGAACGCGAGCAGCATGGACTGCAGGCCGGTCGTGTCGATGGCGAGATAGCAAACCGCCGCCAAGCCGAGAGTGTTGATGGTCAGGCGCACGGCTTCCCGCGTCCCGAACTCAGCCTGTGAGGTTGAGAAGTTCTCGATCACGTTCGACATGATCACCATGGGGAAGATGCTGATGTTCATCAGCGCGCCGATGCCGAAGGATGCGCCCACCACCGTCAGCGCCGCCATGATGCCCGCGACCACGGCGATCAAGATGGCCAGACGGGCCACCAACTGCAAGCGGACATGCTGCAGGAGCGCGCGTACCAACGCGCCGACGCCGACGATCACGGCGAAAATGGCGGCGCCCCAGCGCAGGCCGGTGGTCAGAAACGCCAGTGACACGATGACAGGGGAGAACGTGCCGAAGGTCTCGATGCCCACGACCGTACGCGCGATGACGATGATCGCCGCAATCACCGGCAAGACCAGGATGAGGGTCAGCGCTTGGAGCGGCACCTGCGCGCGGACGCCCCGCGCCCAGGCCCCGACCACCCAACGCCGCCAGGGGTTGAGGTCCTCGTACACGCTGCGGTTCAGGACCAGCGGCTGCACCTCCCACTTCTGCGCCTCCTCCAGCATCGGCACGCCGGAGATGACGTTGGCGCGGACCATTTCCCACAGGCCGAGCAATTCGGACGGCTTGTTGACCAGCACGACCTCGCCTGCGGACACCAGCCGATACAACACGGCGCCGAGGACTCTCCCCACAGCTTCGGGAAAGCTTCCGGAGATCACGATGCGCATGTCTTCGAGCGCCAGGTCCTTCTCGCCCAGCGTCATCAAGGCGTACAGCCCGGCATCGTCATGGGTCGCGATCAGCAACACGTGCGCGTTGCGGATGAGGGAGAGGTTGTTGTTGACGAGTCGCTGCAGGTACTGCTCCCGGAAGTAGCGCGATTCGAACTGGGCGTGCAGCATCACCAAGTTGATCTGCTGCGCCTGCGCCTCCTGCAGGATGCGCTCGCTGACCGCGTCCGGGACGCTCTGGTCGGCGATGACGACCACCGACGCGACGGGGCGTTCGACATAGCTCGCGGCGGTCCGCACACGTTCGGCACCGACGCGGGTTTCGGTGTGTTCGCTTCGCGCGAGGTCGTGTTCGGAATGGCGAGTGGCGGTCTCTCGGCTGCTGCGATGAACGAAGAAGTCGTATTCCAGCGGCAGGCCGGAGGTGTGCACGATCAGCGGCAGGTCGCCGCGGTAGAGCGCCAGGTAGTGATTCGGCAGCCAGCCGAAGTAGCCGCCCCCGGGATCGAGCGGGACCCACTCCTTGTCCAAATATGCTTCTACCCAGGAGATGGTCGCGCGCTTCTTGGTGGCATCTTCGAGTTTCAGTCCGCCGACCACTCGGGCCGGTATACCGATGCTGCGCAGCAGGGCGGTGAGCAAACGCGCCTTGCCGCCACTGCTGCCACGCCCTTGCCGCAGCACGGTGAGCGCGTCCTCCTTGGCCTCTCCCGGACCGGCACGAACAAACGCGGCGGTGTACTGGAAGAGGGCCCAGGCGGCGTCTTCGACGGTGTGCGCTTCCTTGATGAGGTCGCGGGCGCGCCGGGAGAACTCCGGGTCGGTGCTCTGCACCATCGCCGACGCATCCAGATAGCTGCGCTCAGCCTCGGGCGCCGTATACCGCGCCAGCGGAACCGCCGAGATCGTATGCGACGTATCCGTCAGGGCGACGCTCACTTCGTATTCGATCTGCGCTGCCGTGGCCGAGGATGCATTGCGCGTCCAATCACCCCGCAGGTTCGGCTGCCTTGGTTCCTCCCGGTAGGTGAAGCCATTCATCTCTACCTCGCGGCCGAGGATCTGCTGGTGGTCGTCTGACAGTGGCAACAAGACCTGAATGTGTGCGCCCTGGTGCACCTCGCTCATCTTGAGCGAGAGGCGGACGCGCCAGTAGGTGGTCACCGGCATCGGCGGCTTCTCACTCGGCTGCAATACCTCCGCACCACCGGTGAACACTTCCGTGCTGTGAGTCGGCTCGGGCACTCCCTGCGCGGCAGCAACGCAAGCCGGCAACAGCAGCGCGAGCACGAGAAAGATGCGCATCCGCCCCCCCTGTAACAGCGAGGCGTGGCGCGATCAAGGAAGTCGTGGATCGTGCTCGTGAGTCGTGCTCGGAGGAGAAGACCTCCGGGTGCTAGCACGAGCACGGTTCACGAGCACGACAAGGAAATCGTGTTGGTGTTCGTGAGTCGTGTTCGGACGAAAGGACCTTCGGAAACGAGCACGGGCACGATTCACGAGCACGACAAGGAAATCGTGTTGGTGTTTGTGAGTCGTGTTCAGATGAAAGGACCTTCGGAAACGAGCACGGGCACGATTCACGAGCACGACATTGGGTGAAGGCACGAACGAGATCCAGCGCCTGGTGATCGCGCGCCAGTTGTTGCAGCGCTACAAGATCTGAAGCCTGCGGATCGACGTTATCGGTAAGCCCCTCGTCAGCACGAGTCCAACACCCTCATGGCGCAATCGCCGTTGGCAGAAAGGCGCGGTCGCGCTAGCCGGGGCTGGCACGGCGCGTCTCGCATGACACCGGGCGAGCACTCGACCGCGCCCGGCGTGATCCTCGAAGAGCTGGCCGGCCTCAGCCTTCCTTCGTCGGAATTGAGCCGAGGTAGTCCATCTTGCCGAGGTCAACGCCGTTGTGGCGGAGGATCGCGTACGCCGTCGTCGCATGGAAGAAGAAGTTCGGTATCGCGACGTGCACGAGGTAGTCGTCGCCGCGCAGCCACTTCCCGCCGAGCCAAGCCGGAGACACCTTCCGCTCCTCGGCTCCGGCCAGGTCCTTCGCTTGGACGGTCTCGAGGAAGCCGAGGCACTTCTGGACCCGCTGCCGTAGCTCGGCAAACGTCTGCTCCGTGTCCGGGTGGGCCGGCGCCTGCTTGCCGCTGAGGTACGCGGCCGCGAACTTCGCCTGGTCGCACGCGGACTGCACTTGGCGGACGAACGGGTACTGGTCCGGCGCCAAGCGCGCCTGGGCGAGCACGTCGACCTCGAAGGATTTGGCCTTCGCGTGTGTGGCGGCCTTGTCCATCCACCGTTCGAGGTTCTGCAGGGTCTTGGCGAACAGTCGGATCGCATCGTTGTGATTCATGGCAGCCTCCTTTTCCGTGATCACCTCAGGATAGCCCGCGCTGTACCCTCAAGCGATCCCCCGAGGCACCCAACAACTTGCCGTCGTGCGGGTTGCTGGCGCGGACGGAGACGGAATACTACGCTCCAATTTCAGGGGCCGACCCTCGAACCTCCTCGCCGGTGTCGGAGCAAGTTCTGGCCAGGGCAGCCGAGACAGACGAACATGCCGGCCCCCGAGGCTTTCTTAGCCGCGGGTCTGAAGAGAGATTCAACGAGCCAATAGTCCCCCAGACTGTCACTATCAGTGCGCAAGGCTAGAGTGCCTGTCACTCGCGTGACGCAGCGGTGGGTCCACTCAGACGATCATAGCGGATTGTCAGGACTCCCGTGGTTGGCATCGCCACTGCTGCCTGATTTGTTGTGAGTTGAGATCAGCGGGTTGCGCATGAAGGTGACCAGTATAAAGCTCCATCGATTCGAACGGCATCTGCTACAAATGCAGGTGGCGAAGCGCGCCGAGATGACATGCAGTCGGCTGGCCGAGATCGAAAATGGTACCGCCGAGCCACAGGCCGACGAACTGCAGCGCATTGCCACGGTCCTCGGTGTTTCCGCTCAGGACCTACTCGGCTCTTCGCCGCGCGCCCTCAGGTAGCTACTCCGTTTCGAGTTGGGTCTATACGCCTACAGTTCCAGCGCTCAGTGGTTGGGCTGGCGCATCTGTTTTCAGGCATAGCTGCCTGTGCAGCGATACGGCACGCCAAGGACACTTCGCAATTGCCACTGCCCAGGCAGAACGCTTAGGGAGCATCGCCGGTGGGGGAGCAGCGGTATCATGTTCTAACACCCTGACAACCTAACACCGTAACAACCTGCCCCGATCGATCCCGCCGTCCGCCGCTTCCCGCGGCGCCGCCGCACGGAGCGGGCTACTCTGAAGCCCTGCGACGTCGGCTTCTAATTTCAGGGGCCGACCCTAGAGCCCGAATACCCAAACGCCAACCGGTGCGGTTGAGGTCGCCGAGCGCCTGCTGGAGTTCGCGCACCAAGCCGTCGTCCTGCGAACTGTGGGAGATGAAGAGCGTGCTCATTCCCGCCTCACTGCCACCGGTTCAACCGGGGAGCTTCGACGCCAGCCGTTTTCGAAAGACCTCGCAAAACGGAGAAGGGGCATAGAGGACACGATCAAGCCAGCAGCCGACATTGTAGTAATAGTACAAACCCTCGCGGTACGTCACCATGAGCGATTCCAGATCACCTCGGGAAAGCTTCTCCGCCAGGAACGCGACCGCCAGGACTCGAATATCATCCCGCTTGCTCCCCAGCATCGGCTCTACAAACGGCACGACTTCCGACACCGAATGCTCAGTAAGCGCACGAAGGGCGGGGGCGACGAATGCCGGATCATCAGACTCAAGGAATGCTTTCGCCGCCCCTTCGGGACCAGGAGCCAAGCTCAGCGCACCTCGGATGGCCTCGTCACGATCCTCTCCGAAGGAAGCCTTGGCCACCGCGATCAGCGTGCCCGCGTCAGAGGCGATCCCAAACCGCGAAAGCAGGCGAATTGTCCCCCACTGACGGATGCCCGAGTTAGGCTTCAGGTGCCTTCGGGCATAGTCCGCGTCAGCCGGTTCGCCTTTCTCGGCGAGCACGCGAAGGGCAGCTTCGATGTACCGCGAGCGGATAAACTCCCGGAGAGCCGGGTCAATCATTTCGGAAATCTTGCTGTCAACGATTTGCTGCGCCCTCGCTCGTTCCGAGCCGCTTAGTTGCCCCAGATCTTCGATGATTCTGGCGCGCATGCTCTCCACCCATTGCCGTTCCAGTTCAGAGAAGTTGTCGGCAAGGTCGCGCCGTATTCGCGACTGCACTGACGCGAAATACTCCAGCCCGAGCGCTTGATATGCAAGCGCGCCATCAGGCTTGAGCCACTCGATCTGCCCTTCGAGGGCCTCCTGAGGTAGTCGCCGCATCTGGGCGACAATCAACTGCTCGGGCTGAGGGGTTGCACTCATCCCCATCAAGGTGAGTCCAAGATTTGTTGATTCCAAGCATTTCCTGATGTCGTTGATCTCGATGCCCGCGCCGCCTTCGACAAGCGCGGCGCAAATAGCAGCGCGAACGGCACTGGATTTATCGCTCAGCAGCGAGCGAAGGGCTTCTTCGCCGAGTTCGCCCCGTCGGATCAGTGTAGATGTCGCGACGAGCCGAACCTTGTCTGTCGCTTGTCGAGAAAGCGTCGACAGCGCGGCGACGGACACCGAATCCCCCTGCAGCTCGATCATCTCAAGCACCGGGTCGGGTATCTCGGTCCCAGTTGCGATCGCGGCGTCCACCGCGCGCTGCAGGTCTTGGCGCGCGAGCACACGCAGTCGTGCGGCTGTAAGGTCCGCCGTCAGTTCGCTGCGTTCCGCGAACTCCGGCCGCTCGAGCAAGGAGAGGTGTCGTTCGTCGCCTACGCCGCCGATATACGACGCGAGCGCTCTGGCCACTTCCAGCTTCCCCTCGCTCTTGGCGGACTCCATCAAATCATCAAGCTGGTCTTGCTCCAGCACCACGCCACCAGCCTCCAGCAGGTTGATCATCCGCGAGCCGTGCGGGACATCATGATCGCGAACGATGGCGAAGACCATCTGAGACACGCAATTTTCGGTGGTGTGGTTCCTGAACCAAAACCATCCTGGCGTGACGTCGGAAGCTTCCCCGGCAACGATTCGGAGGCAGAAGATATTCTCCGGGAACACGAGCCGAACATCGCCGCGGTGCTGATACAGCAGGTTGATCTCGTGGACGCTGAGCGCTTCGCCCCCGTAGGACAGCCAAAGCCACGCCTTCAGATGCAGCAACATTCTCGCGAGGTCGATGTTCGAAAGCGCGAAGCCAGCATCCCAGTACGCTTCAAATTCTGGCTGGTGCAGCACCGATAAGATGCGTTCGGCCGAATCTGCCAAGTCCGCTGGAACGGCAAGTTGACTCTTGCTTGAGGCGTCGACATCCCGAGGAGGCATTTGGAGATCGACAACAGCTTGAGTGGATGGGCCGGTTTCACCAGAGGGTTGGGCGGGAAGGAGTCTCGAGAAGATATAGTTCTCAACCCAATTCCGGAGACGCCTCTCGAACTCGATGACTTCCGTGAATTCCTTGAATAAGAACTCGCGTACCGATATTTGCTCTTGCTTGAAGTTGAGCACTTGTGTCAGCTGGGGGCCGGCATCGGCTTGAATTGCTCCGTCGACGTGCTTGAAGGCCAGCCAGATCTCCGGGCTCCCTGTTTCACGGTAGCGATCACGCGCACGGTGGAACTCTTCAGAAAAGCCGGATTCGTACAACCCAGACGGCTGGCCCCATAGCTTCCACAGAACTCCGACGAAGATGTCGCACTCGTCAACTTTAGGATTGATCAAACTCTGCGGACGTCCAGGTCCGGGGGGCTGGTCCTCCCAACCGTACAGATCAAGCGTGCAGCCGAGTAGTCGGGCGATCCCGCGGTTGATGTCATCGACGACAAGTTGTGCCGCCTCTCTCTCCGGGCGTACGTCGCTGGGCGATGCGAGGAATATCTTCACCACGCGCCGGCTTAGATCCGCCATGTTGAGTGCACCGTGGTTCCATTGCCAGGGATGTGAAGGCAACCCGCTTCCACCTCTCGTGCTTCAACTCGTGATTCTAGCGGTGCTCCAGCCATCACTCGTGGTCGTTTGTTCCGCACCATAACACCGAAGTCGGTCATCCTTAAAGCTGTTCATCAGCCGGCGGCGCGGAAGCGGCGAATCTGCCGGTCCACCAGCGCGTCGCCAACCCGGAGGCCGGCCGTTAGCAGCTGACAGACGGCCCAGCGCAGCGGCCCGTGCCAGCCGCGTCGCTGCAGCGCTCGCGCGCTCGCGCGCTCACGCGCCTGCACCAGCCGTCAGCGCCAAGCTGTCGGCCGTCAGCTCAGAGCGGGTCACTTCTCACAAGCCCGGAAAATCGCCGGCCGAACTCCCCCGCATGGTGGTTGAACGCTGAAGGCTCACCGCGGTGATCTCACCGTATCGAGGGCGGCTACAGGCCTTGTGTGGGTCCGACCATTTTCCACCTGCAACTGATCGTTTCGTGGACTTGCCTCTGAGTTGTGATCTGGTCTAAATTCGGACCACCGGAGGACACGCATGAAGATCCTGCCTATCGCAGAAGCGAAGGCTAAGTTGAGCCAGTCTGTTATGGCAACGATGACCGCGAAAGCCCTGGGTTTGGTTCTTTTCGGCGCCGTGGCGATGGCCGCCGCTGCTGATTTTCCTCCCCTGAGCGATACGACACCCACGGGGGAGCACTTCCCCGGCAAGTTCATCTGGGCGGATTTGTTCACCGCCGATCCGGCGGCGGCGCAGGCGTTTTACACGGGCCTCTTCGGATGGGAGGCGACGACGATCGAGCGCCCGACACCTTCGGGCACCCATTCATACATCGTACTGGCAAACGGCGGCGAGCCCGTCGCTGGCCTTGGAGTTCTGCCCCCGCGCAGGCAGGACGCGGTCCACGGCCGCTGGGTGGGATATGTTTCCGTGCCCGACGTGGCAAAGGCGCTTGCGGCAGCAACTGCCAAGGGCGGGCGCGTGCTGTTCCCCGCGAAGGATCTGCCGCGGCGCGGAACGCAGGCGATCTTTGTCGATCCCGAAGGTGCTGAACTCGGAGTGCTCCACTCCAGTGCCGGCGATCCGGGCGAATATGCGCCGGACACCGGCGATTGGACCTGGGCACAGCTTTTCGCGCGCGATCCCGCCGCCGAAGGCCGTTTTTATGCCTCCGTCGCCGGCTTGGATGTTTTGCCCGACACCCGCGACGATCGTCCAGATGTATTCGTCCTCGCCAGCGGCGGTTATTCGCGAGCCAGCGTGGCACCGCTGCCCCCGCGGCCGAAGGCCAAGCCTGGCTGGCTTTTGTTCGTCCGAGTTGCGGACGTGAAGGCGGCCGCGGCAAACGCGATCAGCCTCGGCGGCCGAGTCCTCGTCGCGCCGAGTGATGCTCCGACCGAGTATTGGCGCGCGGTGATTGCCGACCCAACGGGTGCCGTCATTGGCTTGGTGCAACTGGACGAGCCGGGTCAACCCAAGGAGCAGCCATGAAGCCCGCCGCCAAACGCGTTTTCACTTTGCTCGCGCTCCCGGCGATCGCGTTCGTTTTGGGTGGATGCCTGCCCTTCCTGTCGGGATACGGCGAGACGCCGGTCTATGGCGAATACGGCTACGTCGGGCCTTGGGATAGCGGCCGGGTCGAGGTCGAGGGGGGCTACGTTGTGGCGCCACCCTACACACGCTCGGACCGGGGCCGCCGAGATGAAGATAGCCGCGGCCGGGAAGCAGTCGCACCAGAGCGCAGAGCCCCGGTTCAACGAACGGCACCGCGCCCGATTCCGTCGATTCCGAACAATCCTCGTCCGGCGCGCCAGAGCGGAGGCAGCCCCCGGCGTTAAGCGCCGGCGCATCACCTTCAAGGAACCCCACGCCGAACAAGGAAGACATCGAGATCACTGTAGAGGTCCGCGCCGGCCCACGCATGCGATACGCCGCCGAGCATGCCATCGTACTCTGGCAGTGGGCGACGACGGTGGGCACACGGTAAGTCGTGCGTGTGCTGCTGGAGAAGGGCAGCGAAGTCCGACGCACCATCCTCGCACGGCAACGGGAGCAGCGCCAAGAACAGGCCGCGCAGCAGGCTTTGTGGGTTCAGGTGTGTCCGGCTCCACTGAGGAGTGGTCACGGCGAATCCGCCGATCCTGCTGGCACTCCTCCGGGGTGCGTGCCGCCGGGCGTTTAGGATCGGTGGTGTCGGCCTGCGGCCTCAACCACCGGCTAGCGTCTGCGATCCCTTCGGGATGAAAAGCACCATAGTGTAGCGCGACCGGCGTGAACCCGGAGGGCTCCAAGCCATTAGCCGGTGGTTGCGCGCAGCGACACCACCGGCTTGAAAGGTGGAGATTTGACCGCACCCCAAAGGGGTGCCACAGGTAGCCTGCTCATATGCCCTCGACGTACCGCAGTCTCCACTAGCATTTTCATGGCATTGTCGTGGGAGAACGCGGTACAGGGCATCCCGGAATCCCAACGGGCATGGACAAGCCTAAACTTTCAGCACACACAATCTCGGAAGGCTTGTACCAGCATGAATTTTTCAAATTTGGATCTGCGAGGGCTGAGTGCAGAGTTAACTTTCCCATTTTTGATCTCGCGACGGCATGATCACCGGGTTGAACGGTGAACTGGCGTCCTACACCACTCCTCGTTCGTGCGGCGCTCTCGCAAGTCATGGCAATTTGCGATGATGCCGCGCGCACCGGCACGCTGCAAGAGCGCTTCAGTTCCGACCGCTCGTCAATACCCTTGGTGCGTGTCCAAACTGACCTTCACTGCCGGCGTGTGCCCTTGCCTCACGTCGCATCGCGCGACTTCCGAAACCGCTGTCATCACCGACGGTCCTCTTGACAGCCCTATCTCTAATCGGTAAGCTTTATAGGTGGGTTGCTCCATCTATTACCTTGCAAACAGGATCCGGCTATGGCAAAAAGAGGCAGAAAGAGCATAGCCGCGGAGAGACGCGGCCAGATACTGGATGCGTTTCACATCTGTGCGGTGCGAAAAGGGCTGGAAATAGCTTCGCTCCGAGAGGTGGCCGAAGAAGCCGGGGTCCCAGTCAGCAACTTGCATCACTTCTTCAAGAACCGCGATGAAATGGTCAGCGAGTTGGTGAAACGAATCGTAGGCGGCATTGTTGCCAACCTCAGGGCTGAGGTTAGGCACTCGGAAGATTCCAAGAGACGTCTTAAACGCATTTTTGAGTTCCTGCTCGGTTCCAGGGGGCAAAAGCTCGAAGATGGCAGCCTGTATTATGACTTGTGGTCATTGGCTCATCGGAGCCAAACGGTACGGCAGACGTTTCAGCACCTGATTCGAGATCAGCGAGAGACGTTTTTCGAAATGCTCGTTGGAACAAGCGATATTGTCAAGCTATCGAAAACCGAGAAGAAGGAGATTGCAAATATAATCATCGCGCTTATGGAGGGAACATTCTATGTTCTTGACATGGATGGCGCCAATGTTTGCCCAAAGAGGATGGCTCATTTGACCCGGCGTTTTCTGGAACTCTACGCGGCAGAAAGGATGCGAGAGAAGGCCAGGAAGGCCCGCGCCCCCTGATGTTCATTGAGCCATGGCACTATTATTGAGAGTTGCAAAAGTAATAGAAAGCTAGGACAAAAAAAGAGATGGCAGCTCTGAAGCAATAATGAAGCTCCGGAGCAGGGGTGGCGTGTGGCGGAGGCGGCGCAGTTCGTGGATGA
>Ga0187884_10000188_pt1 | contig 62972 bp, 53 predicted proteins | sample June2016WEW_20_4_FD_132983 | JGI IMG/M metagenome (GOLD analysis project Ga0187884, IMG submission 132983) | Peatland microbial communities from SPRUCE experiment site at the Marcell Experimental Forest, Minnesota, USA - June2016WEW_20_40 | ecosystem: Environmental > Terrestrial > Soil >...
CAGCACGCGAGGCGGTCCACCTGATTCCTTCGCCCCCACAACAAGGTCACGTTTGGGATCGCGTTCGGTCCCAGGCGTGGCTGAGGGGGCACTGGATTCCCTCAGCAGGCGAGCGCACCCCAACCCTCATCACACGAAGGAGCTTCTCATGCGTCCAATGATCCTGTTTCTCGCCCTGATCGCCGTCCTCTTCCTCCTGGGATTCGCCCTGCACACGCTGGTCTGGGTGGCGCTCGTCGCCCTGGTGGTTTGGCTCGTGGTGCTCACGGTCCGCCCGCATGCCCGCGGCCGCCGCTGGTACAACTTGTAAGCACTGCCATCTGGCCGCGCCTCGCAGCGTGCGGGGACCTCTTCGGCGTCCCCTGGCCCCGCCACTTCGGGTTCGGAGGCAAATTCGAGAGGTCGAGGGGCACAAACGTCTTGGGCCCTGCCGTTGCGGCGACCACCTTCCCCTGCGAACCGTTGGACTCGGCGTCACATCTGCTCTGGTGCCCACGTCCTATGAGTGTGGTCTTCGTCGGTTGGCGTCTCGTAGCCAGTGGCAGCGGCCTTGGGCGACCCCGTGGGGTGGGGACGGGGTGAGGCTCGGTTTCGCGAGCCGGGAGGCGCCACGGTTCGACCGCCGGCCCCGCCTTGCCGTCGATAGGTCGTCGGCGTACTGCTCGCGGTGGCGGCCATCACCACGACTCTCGTGCTCCCGCGCCTGGCCGCTGGCCCAGTGCGGCCTACGTGGAGGCGCAGCGGGCTTGGCTGCCGACCGAGCGGATGCCTGCCTACGCCCCCGCGCTGAACCTCGTGGAGGGCGTCTGGAACCGCGTCAAGGGCGGGGCGCTCGCCAAGCGCGGCGACGACACCGTGGGAGCTGATCGAGCTCGCCGCCGGCGGGGTCCGCACGGCCCGAACCCAGCAGCGCTTGCTCTTCGGCTTCCTGGGGCAGACTGGGCTCACCCTATGAACGATCCCGTCAACCGCATCAACGAGCGTGGCCGAGACTGACCAACGGCTCGGGTAGCCAAGAGCCTACCGTGCTCTCGCGGCTGACGCGCGCTGAACGCAGGTGGTCCAGACAGAGGCGCGTCACAACCACAACCAGCCAGCCGCGAACATCGTCGATAGCGTCGGAGTCGATTCGCAGCAGCCGAGTGAGTGCCTCCTGCCTGGCGTGCACACCGCTCCGGAGACCTGGATTGTCGGCACCCACAGGCCTCAGTGTGTGATGCTGGTAGAGAGCCGGGGCCGCCGTGAGGCGCCGTCGCTTCGGCTGCCGCCAAGCCGGCCGCTGCGCCGGCTTGCCGAACTGGCACGCTCAGCCAACGACGAGATCCAGGTGGTGGAGGACAATGTGATCCAGAAGCCAAGAGCATGGCACGCCGGCTATCGCTCGGCGATCGATCATCGACAAACCACGCCGAACCGCGGCCGGCTGCTGACGTACTCGGAGGAAGTGCAGTGTTAACGGTGACCGCCTACTTTCTCGACGGCGCGCGTATCGACGGAGAGCTGGACGCAGCTGACCTTCCGTCCGATGATTTCTCCATCTTTGTCAACCAGACCAACATCCAGTCTGTGCGGGTGGCCGTCGGCGCTCTGAAGTACGTCGTCGTCCGGGAAGAGCATCCCACGATCAGCGAGCAGGACCCGCGCCAAGGGTCGAAGGCCCAGAAGCTCGTGCTCCGGCTTGTCGACGGAAGTTTCATGCATACATACCGCGATGATTTCTTTGCCGACGTTGGCCAGATGCTGCATGTCCGCCTCTGGAATCCCGGTCTGTCCACGCTCATCAAGGCCGCCATCTCCAAGCGTGCGATCGCGACCGTCAGTGACTTCAAGGAAGGCGACACCTCGTCGTTCGATCAGTCGACGCACCCGTTTGTCTACGCGCCTAGAGATCGGATACCCACGGGAGCGCCGTACGGACCAACATCTGCCATGGCACTCGATCCGAACCTTCGCCACCTCGCGAGCACCTATCAGCAGATCCTTTCGCAGATAATCTCCAACCCCTCGGACACGGGGGCACTCGAGGCGGCCATACGGGAGAAGCTGGACAGGCTCATGGCGAACGAGCCGATCCAACTCACCCCTGACCAGAAGCAAGGCGTCGCCAACCTCATCGTGCAGCAGGCAGTCGGCTTTGGGGTGATCGATCCGCTAATCAAGGATCCGACTGTCACGGAGATCATGGTCAACGGCCCCGGCGAAGTCTACTTTGAACGCGACGGGGTGATTCTGCGAAGCGACTTGCGATTCATCGACAACGATGAGCTCTCGGCGACCATTCGCAAGCTGGTTGAACTGGCTGGTAGGCGAATCGACGAATCCAGCCCCATGGTCGATGCCCGCCTTGCTGACGGGAGTCGACTCAACGCGGTCCTGCCGCCGGTCTCACCCATCGGGCCGATCTTGACGATTCGAAAATTCTCCAGTTTTGCCATGACGATGGAGGACCTCATCAGGGAAACCACGCTCAGCTCATCGATGGCTTTGTTCCTGCAAGGAGCAGTGCGGGGTCGAGCCAATATCCTGATCTCGGGCGGTACGGGCGCCGGCAAGACGACGACGATGAACGTTCTGGGCTCCCTGATTCCTGCTGGTCAACGGGTGATCACCATCGAAGACTCAGCGGAATTGAAGCTGCATCACCCCCATGTGGTGACGCTTGAATGTCACCCAGCAAGTGTGGAGGGTCGTGGCGAGCTCAACGTGCGCGAGCTGCTGCGCAACAGCCTGCGCATGCGTCCGGATCGCATTCTCGTTGGCGAGGTGAGGGGTGCTGAATCGCTAGACATGCTGCAGGCGATGAACACCGGTCACGACGGCAGCATGTCCACCATTCACGCCAACTCGGCTGCCGAGGCACTGTCACGTCTGGAGACCATGGTCATCGCGGGATCTGCGGACCTGCCATTGCTGGCGATCAGGGCGCAGGTGAGCTCGTCCATCAACCTGTTCATCCATCAGGCACGAATGATCGATGGCACAAGGCGAATACTGCAGATCGCTGAGCTCCCGCACTTCGGCCTTGAGGATACTCCTCGGTTCGAGGTGATCTACCGATTCGTGAAGGATGGCGATGCCGGGTGGTTCGAGGCGACCGGAGTGGTGCCCCGTGTGGTGGAGAAGATGGCCGTCTACGACAGCATGGTCGCGACCGAGCTCTTTGACCCGGAGTTGACCCGAACTCCCGTCACCCGACGGAAGACCGCGACCGGCGAGCAGAGCGCCGGCGATCGAGAAGCAGTACGGGCTCAGGCTGAGGGACCGCAGTGAGCAACGTGGGCACGGTGGGCGGCGTCTCCGCAGTATCCACAGCACAGTACCGGACTGTCGCCCCGGCGGAGTCGTGATTTGTGAGACGTCGCTCTACGGTAACGACGTCAAGGTCACAGATACGGGCAACCAAGGAGCTAATCAGCCTCGAGCCTGGGGGCGAGGTCGGCCATAGGCGTTTCGAGCCCAGGACGCGTTCTCCCGTCTGCCCCCGCCCCGACGCCGCCAAGCGCATACGCGTCCGGGAGAACGCGCTCTAACTGGTATTCAAGCTGGCCACCCGCCTGAGCACCAACTGGCGCTCGATCAACAGGCCCAACCAGTTCTGCCTGCTGGTATCCGGCCAACGCCCCGGATATGGCAGGCACGGCGGATCCGGCCGTGGAAGGAGCTGCACGTCATCTTGGACAACCTGTCGGCCCAAAAGAGCTAGCCTGTCCGTGACTGGCTGGCCCACAAGAAACGCCGCCGCTGGCACCTGCACTTCACCCCGACCAGCTCATCATGGCTCACCTCGTCGAGTGCTGGTTCTCCGTGCTCAGCCGCAAAGCCTTGACCAACACCAGCTTCACCTCCGTCGCCGAACTCGAAACCCGGATCGACTGCTGGGTCTCCCACTGGAACGACAACCCCGAGCCCTTCGTCTGGACCAAACCCGCCGACGTGATCCTCGACAAAGTCGCCCGCGGACAAGCCACCCTCGACCGGATCACCCAATCCACGACACACCACTAGGACGCGAGACCTCGTCTCAATTCGCCCGATGGTGCCGGGAAAGGGAATCGCACCCTTACTCCCTGCTACTGGGTCGGTGCCTCGACGAGGTTGAGAAGGCGCTCGAGACCCTCAGCAGCGTCCCCCCGGAGGCGATCAACCACCCCGGCGTAGGTGTCAGCTGTCAGCCGGATCGACGAGTGGCCCAGGATCGTGCTGACGACCTTCAGGTCGGCACCGCTCGCCAGGAGCAGTGCAGCACACCCGTGGCGTAGATCGTGGAACCGGCGAGGTGGTAGCCTGGCCTCGCCCAACCGGTCGTGGAAGGCATGGCTGACCCAGCTGGGATCGAGCGGGTCGCCGCCACGGTTGGTGAATACCAGGGCCTCGGCTGCGGCTCCTGGGAGGCCGAGACGCGCCCGCTTGACGCCCTCCAGCTCCTGATGCGCGGCGAGGATGGCTGTGAGTGGCCGGGTCATGGGCACCACTCGCCGCGAGTCGGCGCTCTTCGGGGGTCCGAGGGTGGTCACCCCACTCCGGCGCGAAAGCGCCTGCCGGACCCGCAGGGTTCGAGCGCCCAGGTCGACGTCGTGCCAGGCGAGGCCGAGGACCTCGCCGAGGCGAAGGCCAGCCTGGAGGGCGACGGCCACCGGCGCCTCGATCCCGCTGCCGGCGACGGCTTCGAGGATCCGGTTGGCTTCCTCGGCAGTCATGGGTGCCTGGGTCCGCTTCTCAACACGCGGCGGGGGGGCCAGCGCTGCTGCGTTGCGATCGACGAGGCCACGGCGCCGGGCGTCGTTGAGGGCGGCGCGTAGGATCGACCGGAGATGGCTCACCGTGCGAGGCGAGAGGCCGCTCTTGAGTTTGGCGTCGATCCACGCATCGACGTGCCGAGGTCCCAGCTCCGCGAGGCGGAGGCGCCCGAGGTCGGGCGCGATCGTCCGCCCGATATACCCCTGGTAGGTCACCCAGGTCGAAGGCCGGAGCGCCCTCTCCTTCCCTGCGAGCCACCCCGCCAGGTAGGAGCCCACGGTCTGGCGCCGGTCAGCTGGGGCCTCACCACGAGTGATCCGCCGCCGCTCGTCGTCGAGGAGAGCGACCACCTCCTGCCGGGTCGGGGCGTAGAGGGAGCGCCGGACCTGCCCGGGGCCCTCGCCCACGACGTAGCGGGCCTCCCAGGTCACCGGCCTGCCGGCCGCGGCGGCGCCACAGGAGGGGCAGGCCCTGACCTCAGGGGTCGGGGTCCAGACCCGGCCGCAGCTGCACCGCACCCGCTTGCGGATCGTGCCCTCCCCGCGACCCCGTCGTCCCACATGCGAAGTCTAACTTTAAGGGGTACATCAGGGGTACGGACGGACCCGAGATGGTCGACAGAGGGGCTCTCTGAATTCAGAATCGGAGCCGACGGGGAGATTCGAACTCCCGGCCAGCGGTTTACGAAACCGCTGCTCTACCGCTGAGCTACGTCGGCGCGGCACGGGAGGGGGACGCGGCGGGCCCGCCCGGGTGAGCCATTATCCCAGGTGCGTGAGGACCCGACGTACCCGGCCTGCCGCCCCGAGATGACCTCCGAGGCCCTGACCCGCTTCGCCGGGGAGCATGGCTTCGCCGTCGCCTTCGACGACGAGGGCCCTCCCCCGGACGATCCGCTCCTTCGCGTATACGGCGGTCCTCTCCGGGTTCGGCTGGGCACCCCCCGCCTGGTGGCGAACTTCGTGGCCACCGCGGACGGGGTCACCGCCTTCGGCGACGAGAGGGGAGAGGGGGCCATGGCGGTGAGCCTCCATCACCCCGCCGACCGCTTCCTGATGGCCCTGCTGCGCTGCGCCGCCGACTGCGTCCTGATCGGGGCGGGCACCCTCCGCGACGATCCCCACCACCAGTGGACCCCGAGCACCGTGATGCCGGAGCTCGCCGAGGAGGTGGCCGCCCACCGTGGCCTGGTCGCCGGTATCGCAGCCCCCCCCTCGCTCGCGGTGGTCACCGCGAGCGGCGCCCTCCCGGCGATCCACCCGGCGCTGAGCCGCCCCGACGCCGACGTCCTGGTCATCACCACAGCGGAGGGGGCGAGCCGGCTCCCCCCGATGCACCCCCGGGTGCGGGTTGCGGTCGCCGGTCAGGCCGGCGAGATCCCCGCGGGCGCCATCGTCGAGGCCGTGCGCACCCACCTCGCCGCCGACACCATCCTCTGCGAGGGTGGTCCCCGCCTCTTCGGTCAGCTCCTCGCCGGCGGCCGGATGGACGAGCTCTTCCTCACCGTGGCGCCCCAGCTGGCCGGGCGGTCGGAGCCGACCCCCCGGTCCGGTCTGGTGGCCGGCGTCGCCTTCACGCCACCCGACGCGCCGCGGCTGCGCCTGCGCTCGCTGCGACGGTCGGGCGACCACGTCTTCGTCCGCTACGCGGTCCCTGGTCGACCCACGTCCAGTTCGTCCTGCTGACCAGCGCGTGGTGGCCCGACGAGGTGGCGGGGGAGGTGCACATCCAGTCCCGGGTGGCCGAGCACGCCCGGCACCGACCCGATGATGACCTCGCAGGTCCTCCGCCCCACCTTTCCGCGGGTCCGGCCTCAGGGCGAAACTGGCCCGCCGCGGCTCACCGACTTGGCGAGGATGGCATCCGACCAGACCGGCACCGGGGCCGCGACCGGCCTGGGTGGCACGACTGGCCGGGATGCCGGCGGCAGCGCGGCCCGCGGCACCACCGGCGCGACCTCGGTGTCACCGAGCAGGAGTCCACGGCGGCGACGGATATGACGCCGGACCCAGTACCAGGCGGCGAAACCGCAGAGGGTGATCACCCCCTTGTCGGCGGCGCGCTGGAGCAGGGCCGCGGCCACCGCCGCCGGGCCCAGCACCCCCTGGGCGTGGAGCAGGCCGATGGCGGCGCCCTCGAAGCCGCCCACCCCGCCCCCGGGGCTGGTGGCCGCCCCGGTGAGGTAGGCGGCGCCGTAGATGAAGGTCGTGGTCACCCAGGGGACGGGCACGCCGCTCGTGCCCCGCACCATCAGCCAGAAGAGGGTCAGCTCGAAGAGGGCGCCGAGCACGCTCAGGGTCACCCAGAGCCAGGTCTCGCGCCGCCGCATCAGCCGGACCACCTGCTCGTGGAGCACCTCGAGCTGGAGCGCGGCTCGGCGCGCCACGGGAATGCGTCGGATCACTCCGAGCACGGCCTCGAAGACCGGGTGGATGGTGAGGATGCCGATGATGGCCAGGATCCCGGCCAGCGAGACCGCGATCCCCGAGATCCCGGCGGCGTAGGCGAGGGCGCCGGGGAGGGCAATGGCCACGATCACGGTCGTGTAGAGCAGCTCCTGGACGGTGACCGCGGCCATGGTGGTGCCGAGCGCGGCACCGGTCGCCTCGCTGGCCAGCTCGGCCCGGGCCAGCTCGCCGAGGGGCAGCAGGCCGAAGGCCTCGCCCCCCACCGTGAATAGCACCGAGGAACGGGGGGTGACCGAGACCGACTCGCTGCGCAGCAGCTGGTGGTAGCGGAGCCCCTTGCTGAGGTAGAAGCACGCGGTGAGCCCGAGGGCCGCGGGAACCATGATCAGGGGGAAGTGCGCGATGTCCTGGCCGAGCTGACCGGGGTTGAGGATGAGGATCAGGGCGACCAGGATGCCGACCGTCACCCCGATCTGGATGACCATGCGCACACGGCGGGCGCGGCTCATCGGGACATCGTCAGTCGGGACGCGGACCGGGGTGCGCGACGCGGTCGGTTCGTCACCGATCCTTTTCTACGCCCTCGCCGTCGTTGCCGTCGTCCTCGATCTCGCCCTCCAGGAGAGGGAGGGCGGCGTAGCCGACGGCACCCGGGCCGGTGTGGGTCCCGATGATCGGGTCGAGGGCGACGATCTCGCAGCGGGCGACGTCGCAGACCTCGCGAAGCCTGTCCTCGAGCCCGGCCGCGAGCTCGGCGGCGTCGGCGTGGAAGACCAGGATCCAGAGCCGTCCAGGCAGCTCACGCGCCGTCTTCTCCATCGCCGAGAGGATCCCCGACGCAGTCCGGACCAGGGCCACCCGTCCGGTCTGGCCATTGCTGAGCCGGAAGACGGGGCGCACGTGGAGGCTGTCCGAGATCCCCGCTATCAGGCTGTTGATCCGGCCGCTGCGGGCGACGAACTCGAGGGTCTCGAGGGCGCCGAACATCCTCACCTCTCGGATCGCGCGCGCAGCGCGCTCCACGACCTGGTCCAGCTCCGCGCCGGCGGAGCAGAGGCGGGCCGCAGCACGAGTGATCAGCCCCAGGCCGGCGGCGGCGGTGCCGGTATCGATCACGGTGACCCGTTCCCGCCCCTCCTCCTCGGCGAGCATCCGGGCGGCCAGGCGGGCGCTGTCGTCCATGCCGCTCCATCTGGCCGGGATGGTGAGGCAGAGGATCTGGTCGGCCCCGCAGCGGCGGAAGGCGTCGAGGAACTCCCCGGGGGGCGTGGTTGAGGTCTCGGGCGTCGCGCCGTCGCGCAGCCGCGCATAGAACTGGCGCAGCTCCTCGTCACTCCGGGCGTCGATCTGCTGGTCGCCGATCCGCACCGGGAGGTCGACGATGCTGACCGTGGATCTCAGCTCGGGGGGTACCAGCGCGCCGCTCCCGGTCACCAGCGCGCAGCGCAGGTCGGTGGCGACCATGTCGGACCAGGCCGGCTGCGCCCGCACGCGGGGAGGAAGCTCGAGGGTCACCGCTGACCCATGAGTCGCACTAGACGCGCCGCCTGCGCACGGGATGATCCACGTCTTTCCTTGCATCGGTCGCGAACGCGCCCCGCGGCCGGCGCCTTCGTCGCCGGTCGGAGGCCGAGCCCCACCCGGAAGCTGCTGCCTAAGATGATAGCCATGGCCGGTGCGGGCGACTCGGGCTCCGCTGGATCGGTGGAGGCATCATGGACGCACGTTGGGCCCTGGTCACCTTCTGTGCGGTCGGCTACCTCATCGGCAGCCTGCCGGTAGGGTACTGGGCGACCCGCTGGCGGCGGCTCGGGCTCGACATCCGGGGGTACGGCTCGGGCAACGTCGGGACCGCCAACGTCTACCGCCACGCCGGGTTCGCCCTGGCCGCCGTGATCGGGCCCATCCAGTTCGTCCAGGGCCTCCTTCCGCTCCTGCTCGCCCGCTTCGTCGGCGACCTCACCACCACCAGCCTGGTGCTGGTCGGCATCGCCGCGGTGGTCGGCAACGGCTGGTCGGTCTTCCTCGGCTTCGACGGTGGCCGCGGGGTGGCGGTCTCGACCGGCGCGGTCGCCGGTCTCAACCTCATCGCCCTGGTCGCGCTCCTCGCCTGCTTCGCGGTGGGCGCCCTCCGCAGCCACATCGCCGAGGGGGTGCTCGCCGGGTTCATCGTGCTGCCGGTGGTGGGGGTGGTTCTCGCGCTGACCCCGCTCAACACCGGCTACGCGCTCCCCGTGGGCTTCGCGGTGCTCCTTGTGCTCATCCTCGCCCGGCGTCTCGAGGGTGTGGTGGGGGACGTCAACCACTTCGGGGGAGCCCGTCACGTCGTCCTCGACCGGGTCCTCCACGACCGCCGGCCCGGACGGCCGCTGATCGGGCATCGCACCGACCCCTGAGATCGCGGCGAGCCCTGCTCGGCCGGCCCCGCGCCTACCTCTCGTCGGTCCAGAGCGGGTTGAAGGGGTACCACTGGTCCGGTGCCAGGGCGATGAGCGCGTCGAGCCGCTCGGCGAGAGCCTGGGTCATCTCGGGGATCGTCCCGGTGGGGATCGGCGGCTCGACCAGGATCCGGTAATGGCGCCCGTCCCGGTAGCAGGCGCACGGCAGCAGGGGGCACCCGCTGTGGAGCGCGATCGCCGCCGGCCCCGTGCTGAAGAGCACCGGGCCGCCGCGGAAGCGCACCTCGACGGTCGGCCCTCCCTCCGGGATGTCGACGAGGAGGGCCAGGAAACGCCCGCGGCGCAGGGCATGGAGGAGGCCGCGGGCGGCCCGGCCGGGGGTGAAGACCTCGAGTCCGCGGCGTTCGCGCGCCCAGACGATCAGGCGGTTGAGGCCGGCCGGGCGGAACTCCCGCATCACCGTGGTCACGGCCAGCCCGTGGGAGAGCGCCATCGTCGCCGCCATGTCCCAGTTGCCGAAGTGAGCCAGGCAGAAGATGCCCGCGCCGTGCTCCTGCCGCGCCCTGTCGATGTTCTCGAAGCCGTCGATCGGGTGCAGGCGGTGGACCGCCTCCAGCTCCAGGTCGTGCGCCCAGGCCAGGTCGACGCAGGTGCGGAAGTACTCGCGGTAGGAGGCGCGAGCCCGCACCCGGGCGCCGGTCGCCGTGAGGCTGGGGTCAGCCCGGCGGTGCCGGGCGGCACACGCGGCGACCCGGCGCGGGCGGGTCAGGCAGGCCACCGCGGCGACGGCGTCGGCGGCGAGGAAGCGCCGCCATCCCAGGGCCTGGGCGGTCCTGGACATACCGCTCCAGAACAGCCGCAGGGGAGCGGAGGGAGGGGACTGGCTCGCGATCGGGGCGCCCACCGAGGTGGCGACCGGGGAGCTCAACCGGCGGCCCGGGAGCTGTCCGCCGTCATGCTCGGTCACCCGGGCGGCGTCGCCCGATCTCGTCTCGATGGCGTCTCCGCCCAGCGCACTAGTCCAGAGGACTGGATCATAGCGAGGGAGGGTGCCGGCCCCAGCCGTGCCGGCGAGCGTAGGCTTGCCGGCGGGAACACAGCTGGGCGAGCCGGGGCGGCTGGCGGGCGGTGGAGGGTTGGCGTCGTGGCGATGCGGGTGGCGTGGTTCGGTCATGCGGCAGGGCGCCGGGCCGATGGGCTCACCGCGTACAGCGAGCACATCGTGGCCGCCCTGGTCGCGGCCGGGTGCGAGGTCCGCTTCTTCCACCATGACCTGGACGGGGACCGCACCCCGGTGGCCGACGCCGTGGCCCTCGAGGGGGTGCGCTTCAAGACCATGACCCTCCCCGCCCCCCACACCCTCGCCCGCATCGAGAAGGCCCTCGCCGACTTCCGGCCCGACGTGGTCCACACCTCGCTGAGCGTCTCGCTCCTCGACGGCGCGGTCGCCCGGGTGGCGCGCAGCCTGGGAGCAGCCTCGGTGGTCACCTGCCATCTCCCCTACGCCACCGCCCAGAGCGCCCGGGGTCGGGTGATGCGCGGCCTCTACCGGTACCACGGCACCCAGCTGCAGGAGTACGACCGCGTCATCGCCCTGTCCACGGAGCAACGGGACCTGCTGGTCCACACCGGGCTCTCCCCGGAGCGGATCGTGGTGATGCGCAATGCCGTCGACACCCGGCGGATCAGCCCCGGGCCCTCGGGGCTGCGCGCGGCCATGGGCGCGGCCCTGGTCGTGACCTATCTCGGCCGGCTCGACCCGGAGAAGCGGGTGGAGGAGCTCATCAGGTCGTTCCTCGCCCGCGGCTGGCCCCCCGACCACCTCCTGCTCATCGCCGGTGGTGGCAGCCAGGACCATAGGCTCCGGCGGGTGGCCGGAGAGGAGTCGCCGGTTCGGTTACTGGGCGTGGTGAGCAATGAGGACCGCCTCGAGCTGCTCCGCGCGACCGACATCTTCGTGCTCCCCTCGACCGCCGAGGGGCTCTCGCTCGCGCTCCTCGAGGCGATGGCGGCGGGTTGCGCGATCGTGGCCACCGGCGCCGGGGAGCACGGGCCCGTCCTGGACGGCGCCGGCCTGATCATCCCGGTCCAACCCCTGGAGCCCGCCCTCGGGGACGGGATGGAGCGGCTGCGGGCCGACCCCGATGCCCGGCGGCGCCTGGGCGAGGCCGCCCGCCGGCGGGTCCTCGAGAACTACGCCCTCGACCACTACGTCGAGGACCTTCTCCGGCTCTACGCGGACGCGGTCGCAGCCGTGGGGGAGTCCGCCGGCCGGGCCCGCTAGGAAGGGGGTTGCCCGCCGCCGGGGGTCCGGGCTGCGCTCGCCCCATCGAGGGGGAGGCGGGCGCGGAGGGCGGTGCCCGCACGAGGAGCGGAGTGGATCTCCAGCTGGCCCCCGGATTCGCGCGCCAGGTCGTGGATCAGGCTGAGACCGAGATGCCCGGCCTCGGCCTGCCGGTGGCGACTCTCGGCGGAGAAGCCGACGCCGTCGTCGGCGATCTCCAACTCGAGATGGCTCTCATCGCTCCTGACCGAGACCCTGACGTGATGGGCGGAGGCGTGCTGGGTGACGTTGCGGAGCGCCTCCTGGGTGATCCGGTAGGCGGCGGCGAGCACCGTCCCGCGCACCTCCCTGGCCGCCGGGGTGAGCCCGATCCTCACCTCGACCCCCTGGTCGCGCAGCGGCTCGGCCAGCTCATCGAGGGCGGCGGCCAGACCGATCTCCTGGAGGTCGGGCGGGGCGATCTCGCGGAGCAGGGTGCGCAGCTCCTCGATCGCCTCCGCGGTCGCGTCGGCGGCGTGCAGCATGGCCGTGCTGTCGGTCTCGTCGCCCCGCTCGGCCCGGCTGCGCAGGCCCAGGGCGATGGTGGCCAGGTCCTGGACGACGCCGTCGTGGAGGTTGCGGGCGATCCGGTGGCGCTCCGCGTCGGACGCCTCCAGCGCCCGGCGCAGCAGCAGCTCCCGCTCCCGTGCGTGGGCCTCCCGCTGAAGCTGGGCGGCCTGGGTTCGGGAGGCGAGCACCAGCAGGGAAATCTGGAGCAGGAGCACCGGAACCAGGAGGAGGAGGAAGCCGTCGGCTCCCTCCCGTCCCACCAGGACGATGCCCCCGAAAGCGGTGACGCCGGCGCCGAGGTGGTAGAGGAGCACGGCGCCGGCGTTCTGGCCCACGTAGCGCAGCATCCGCAGATCGGGCTGGGTCAGCCGCTGGACCACGGCGAGCAGCCAGATGTTGACCAGCCAGCAGACAAGGCCGGCAGTCAGGCCGCCGAGGAGGCCGGGCCCCAGCGAGGTGCCGCCTCCGGTCATGGCGTGGAACACCTCCCACGCGGCCAGGTTGCTCAGGAACTGGTTGGAGCCGTTGAAGACGCTCTTGAACCAGCTCACCCCGAACCGCGCATTGGTGCCGGTGACCTCGCCGGCGACGGCGACCAGCGCCCCGATCGGCCCGGCTGCCAGAGACAGCCCCAGGTGGGCAAAGATGGAGGCCGACCAGAAGCTGCCCGCCCCGGACAGGACCTTGACCGCGGTCGCGGCGAGGAGGAAGGTGGCGCAGGCTCCCATCGCCAGCAGCGCGGAGTCCGCCGGCAGCCGGACCGTCGCCACCGCCGCAGCCACGGCTCCCGCCGCCAGCACGCCGACGTAGGCGACCAGCGCCGGCGAGTAGTTGATCGGCACCGGCGGGGCCTCGACCGGCAGCCGGGGAATCCGGCCGGCCAGCCACCGCCGCCCGCCGAGGCCGGCGTGCTCCACGTCCGCTGCCGGCATCACCGATCGCCCCGCGCCCGGGTCAGTCCGTGTCAGGCGGGCGGTCTCGGGACCGCCGCGACCCTCGGCTCCTCGGAGCCGTCCTCACGCTCGATCTGAACGAGCCCCAGACGGAGAGCCTTGGTCACCGCCTCCAGCTTGGAGTGGGTGGCCAGCTTGGAGTTGATGTTCGAGAGCTTGTTGCGCAAGGTCGCGTGGCTCATGAAGAGCTGCCGCTCGATGGCGGCGTTCTCCCATCCCTGGGCGAGCAGCTGGAGCACCTCCAGCTCGCGCGGGCTGAGATCGTCGCCGTACCCCCGGCGTGTCGGGGCGGCCGGACCGATCAGCTTGGCGACCATCGCCGGCGAGATGGCGATGTTGCCCACCATCGCCCCGCGAATGGCGCTGGGGAGGTGGTCGAGGCTCTCCGACTTGCTGATGAATCCGTTGCAGCCGGCGGCGAGCGCCTCGTCGAGGACCTGGCGCTCCTCGATGGCGCTGACCACGATGACCCGGGTTCGGGGGTGCTCCTCGCGGATGTAGCGGGCCGCCATGGCGCCGTCCCCATCGGGGAGGTGGTAGTCCATGAGCACCACGTCGACGTGCCGGCGTCGGAGGAACTCCCGGGCGTCGTCGAGGCGCCGTGAGATCCCGTCGACCCGGATGTCCGGCTCGTCGCGCAGCGAGCGGGCCAGGGCCTCGGCGAACATCTGGTGGTCCTCGACGATCAGCACCCGGATCAGCGGGTTGGGCGAGAGGGTGAACTCGGGGGCCGTCTCGAACTCGGACATCGCGGCACGCAGAGGATATGCCTCAGCGGAGGCGAAGAGGCGTGCCGCGGCCCACAGGGTCCGTCGCACCGAGGCCTCGCCGTCGCTGCGCGATCTCAGGTCGACGAGGTGTTCCACAGCCCTGGCGCTCCGAGCCGATCCGCCGCAGGGGCGTGCCCCGTCCGATTCGCGGTGCCGGCGAGAGACCGGCTGACGGTGGCGGTGGCTGGACGCCGCCGGGCCCAGCCGGCGACCAGCACCGCGCTGCCACCCAGCCAGGCCAGCAGGAGGGTGGGCATCCAGCCGAGCCGCGGCGCGGCGATGGCGGCGAGCAGACCTCCCCCCAGCATCCCGGCATAGCCGAACAGCCACACTGCACCGCTCGCCTGGCCGAGCCGCTGAGAGGCGACGCTGCGCGCCATCTCGCTCGCCGCCAGGATCTCGTACGGCGCCGACGCCAGGCCGCTGAGCCCGGCCAGTCCAACGTCGACCCACGCCGAGCCGACCAGGGCAAAGGCCCCCAGGGGGATCAGCTCCCCGAGGGTGAGCAGGGCCATGGTCCGCGCGCCCAGCCCGCGGCGCCGGGTCCGGAGCAGCGCCAGGGCCCCGATGGCGTTGCCGGCGCCCACCGCCGCGTAGACCCAACCGGCGGCGGCAGCGCTGCCGAGGCGCTGCTGGGCGGCGGCGGGGAGCACCGCCTGGAGGCAGGTGATGGTGCCGAAGATGCCGAACTGGGCGAGGGCCAGCTGGCGCAGGAGGGGCCGTTGCAGCACCAGCCCGACGCCCGCCCAGGGACGCCCCCGCTCTGCGGAGCCGCCGGCCCTGCCCCGATCCAGGGTCAGCAGCCCGCCGAGCAGGCCGGCCAGAGCCAGGAAGCTGAGGGCGTCGGCCGCCACCAGCCAGGCGGCGGAACCCGCCCCGAGAAGGCCCAGGAGGCCGGCAGCGACGCCGGGGCCGATCACCAGCGCCGCCGCGTCGACAGCTCCGACCGCGGCGTTGAGACGACCCACGCCTTCGGCCGGGACCAGGTGGGGGATCGCGGCCTGGCCGGCGGGCTGGGCCGCCCCACCGGCCGCCTGGCTGAGGGCCAGGAGCGCGAGGACGGCCGGGATCGTGCCGGTGCAGAGGGCGACCGCGAGCGCCCCGGTGAGAGCCGCACGGCCGATGTTCAGGACCACCAGCGTGGACAGCGGTCCACGGCAGTCGGCGAGACGTCCGCCGAGCAGGGACCCGACCGGACGCGGCGCCACCCGGAAGAGGATCGCCAGAGCGGGGGCCGCGAGGCTGCGGGTGAGGGTGTAGAGGGCGACCGCCACCGCCACCGTGGTCAGCCAGTCGCCGCAGTCGGAGACGGCGCGGCCGGCGACGAACCGGGCGGCCAGCCCGGCCCGCTCGATGACGTGTGCAGATGTGTTGCTGACGTTCACGGTGATCCGTCTCGATTCTTTGAGCAACCCCGGCGGACACGAACTGGACAGCCGGGGTCCGACCTCCCCGCCGCGAAGAGGGGAGCAGGGCGGGCGCCGGATGTAGGTCGCCCTGCGGCGCCCGCCCGAAGGGGATGGAATATCGGTGGGTCAGTTCCAGCCGTTGGTCATTGCCGCTCCTCGGGTGTGCTCGCCACGCGGCGGTCGGGACCCTGCGGTGGAACCCGCCATGCGTGTGCGGCCTATCGGTCTGCGACCTCATCGTCGGCTCCGAGCCCGGAACCGCATAGACGCCGATGCATCCAATGGGGCGCGCGAATGCATCCGATTTCGCTGACGTCTGCGAGGAGGGTGACGGGCGTCACCGGTCAGGGGATGCATCTGCATTGCCCCGCCGGATGCATCTGCACTACGACGGGTATGTGGTGGGTCTGTCAGCGACCCGGAGCGGCGGGTGGGACCTGCCCGACGGCCGGACGGGGGGGATCAGCCCAGGGCGCCGTCCCTACGCCGCGTTCTCCACCCAGGTCCCCCAGCTCGAGGTGGAGGTCCCGAGCCCGACCCGGACCCGGGGGAGCTGCCAGAGTGCCGTGCTCAGGTCGTCATCGGAGTCGACCTGGAGGTCCTGCAGCCCGCCCACGTAACCGTAGCTCTGGAGGGTGGTGAAGAGGGGCTGCTCCGTGGCGCTGTAGGAGAACTGGGTCGCCCCCGGCCACACCCCGCTGTAGGCGATGAACTGGATCGGCTGCCCGCCGATGAGGCTCTCCAGCGTGGTCTTGCTCTGGTCGGTGACGAGCTCCAACTGCTGGGTGGTGGCGTCTCCCGCCCAGAGCGCGACGTTGTCCTTGAGCGTGTGGTCGCCGAACGAGAAGCCGGTGCTGGCCAGCTCGCGCAGCTGGGCCGCGGTCACGTACTGCTGGGGCCCGTAGACACCTCCGACCAGGGCGGTGCAGGGGAAGAAGACCGCGGTGAAGCCGAACTCGCGAAGGATGGGCGCCGCATTGGTCCACTGGCTCAGCCGGCCGTCGTCGAAGGTGATCACGAACGAACGCGGCGACAGCGGCAGACCGTAGAGGAGGGCGTCGGCCAGGTGCTGCAACGAGATGCTGGTGGCGCCGATCGAGTGCGCGTAGGCCATCTGCGACTGGAACTGGCTGGTGAGCGTGGTCAGCCCCACGTCGATCTCCCAGCCGTAGGAGTTGCCACCGTAGGCGCTCTCCTGCGGCTCCTGGTTCTCGACCAGGTGGTACATGAAGATGGGGACGTCGAGCTGCCGCTCGGTCACCGTGGCCGGGACGATCACGGGGGCGTCCATCGAGGCGGGGCCCTCACCCACCACCGATGCCGTCCCCGTTGCGCCGTCGTATTCGACCGAGATCTGGGTCATCGAGAACAGCGCTGCGACGCCCGGCGGAGAGAACGCACCAGGGTCCGCGAAGCTCACCCTGACCGGGAACCGCCAGGTGCCGGGTACCGACACGGCGGGGCTCTCCGGGTCGTACCAGGTGACGCCCGCGGTGGGCGGGCCGAGGCTGATCGAGGTGATCGCCGCCCCCTGGAACTTGGCCTGCAGCATGGCGGTCCGGGCACTCTGGCTCGGCCACAGGGCCTGGGCCTCGGGCGCCAGCTCGTCCCACTGGGCGTCGAAGGCGCCGCTCACGATCTGGCCGGCGAACTGCTGCGCCGCGGCGGTCACGACCTGGGAGACCGACGGTGCCGGCGTGGGCGTGGGCCGGGCGCTCGCCGAGGTGGCCGGGCCCGGCCGGTGGGTCGCCGGCGTCGCGGCTGGAGCGGCGCTGCAGCCGGCCAGCAGCAGCACCATCCCCACCACGGGACCCCGAAGGCGGATCACCGACTTACGCTAGCAGGACACCCGCCGCCCCTGCGCGTCCCCCTCGATTGCGCCAGCGCGGCCGCCGCCGCCTGTTGGCGGCGCCGCGACGCGCTACCCTGTGCCCCCCATGGAGAGCGCAGCCCCGGGTCCCTCCGCCGTGAAGCTCGATCGCCTCGACCTGCCCGCCCTCGACGCCAAGTGGCAGCGGACCTGGGCCGAGCGCGAGACCTACCGCACCGACATGGAGGGGAAGCGCCCCTTCTACTGCCTGATGATGTTCCCCTACCCGTCGGCCGAGAAGCTGCACATCGGCAACGCCTACGCCTTCACCGGGGCGGACATCTACGGCCGCTACCGGCGCCAGAAGGGGGACGACGTCTTCGAGCCGCTGGGCTTCGACGCCTTCGGCATCCATTCCGAGAACTACGCGCTCAAGGTCGGCGAGCACCCGGCCACGCTCACCGCCCGCAACGTCGAGTACTTCCGGGAGCAGCAGCTCAAGAAGCTCGGGCTGGGCGTCGACTGGTCGCACGAGATCGACACCACCAGCCCCGACTTCTATCGCTGGACCCAGTGGGTGTTCCTCCAGCTCTTCAAGTCCGGGCTCGCCGAGCACCGCGAGGGCCCGGTCAACTGGTGCCCGTCGTGCCTCACCGTGCTCGCCGACGAGCAGGTGCTGAGCGGCCACTGCGAGCGCTGTGGCACCGCCGTCGAGACCCGCTTCCTCAAGCAGTGGTTCATCAAGACCACACGCTACGCGCAGGAGATGCTCGACGCCCTCGACGACCTCGACTGGAGCGAGCGGACCAAGGTGGCGCAGCGCAATTGGATCGGGCGCAGCGAGGGCGCGCTCATCGACTTCAGGCTCAATGGCTGCGCCCGCGACCATGTCACGGTCTTCACCACCCGGCCCGACACCCTCTTCGGCGCCACCTTCCTGGTCATCGGGGCCGATCACCCGCAGCTCGCCGAGTTCGTCCGCGCGGACCGGAGCGCCGCGGTCGAGGAGTGGCGGGCGTCGCTGCTGCCGGCCGACGCGGAGCCCGACTTCTCGGTGGGCATCGACCTCGGGACCCGCGCCGTCCACCCGCTCACCGGCGAGGAGATCCCGGTCTGGGCGGCGCCCTACGTTCTCGGCGGCTACGGCACCGGGGCGATCATGGCGGTGCCGGGGCACGACGAGCGGGATTGGCAGTTTGCCCGGGTCCACGGCCTGCGCATCGTCGAGGTGATCGGTGGCGGCGACGTCGCGGTGGAGGCGTGGGCAGGGGAGGGGCCGATGGTCAACTCCGGCGCGCTCGACGGCACCCCGTCGGCGGAGGGCAGGCGGCGGGTCGTCGAGATGCTCGAGGCTCGCGGCGCGGGTCACGCCCACGTGCAGTTCCGGCTGCGCGACTGGATCATCTCGCGGCAGCGGTACTGGGGGCCGCCGCTGCCGATCATCCACTGCCCGGTGCACGGCCCCGTCGGCGTCCCCGAGTCCGAGCTCCCCGTGCTGCTCCCCGCGGTGAGGGACTTCCGCCCGCTCGGCACCGGGGTCTCCCCGCTCGCCCAGGTCGAGGAATGGGTCAACGTCGCCTGTCCCATCTGCGGTGAGCCGTCCAAGCGCGAGACCGACGTCAACGACAACTTCCTGGACTCGGGCTGGTACTTCATGCGCTACCCGTCCACGGACTTCGCCGACCGGGCGCTGGACCACGACCTGACCTGGCGCTGGCTGCCCGTCGACATGTACATCGGCGGCAACGAGCACGCGGTGCTCCACCTCATGTACGCGCGCTTCCTGATGCGCGCGCTGCACGCGATGGGGCACGTGCCGGTGCCCGAGCCCTTCGCCCGCTTCCGGGCCCACGGGCTGCTGACCTTCGCGGGCGGCAAGATGTCGAAGAGCAAGGGCAACGTGATCAACCCCGACGACTACATGGCCCGGTACGGCACCGACACCCTGCGCCTCTACCTGATGTTCCTCGGCCCCTACCTCGAGGGCGGCGACTGGAACGACGACGGCATGAAGGGCCAGAGCCGGTTCCTGGAGCGGGTGTGGCGCTGCGTTCAGGCGGCCGGCTCCGGCGAGGGCGGCGACGCGGTGCGCGAGCGGCGCCGCCACCGCACCATCGCCGCGGTGGAGGCTGCCATCGAGTCCCTCCACTACAACAGCGCCATCGCGGCTCTCCACGAGCTGGCCCGGGCGATCGACGAGGAGGCCCGCGAGAGCACGGCGCGGCGGATCGATGCGCGCACCCTGGTCCAGCTGCTGGCGCCCTTCGCGCCCCACATCGCCGAGGAGCTGTGGGAGCGGCTCGGCGAGCGCGGCTCGGTGCACCGGGCGCTGTGGCCGGAGCACGACCCGGCGCTCGCCGCCGAGCCGCGGGTCACCATCGCGGTGCAGGTCAACGGGAAGCTGCGGGCCACCTTCGAGTGCCCCGCGGGGACGCCCGCGGCGGAGCTGGAGCGCCTGGCCCTGGGTCAGCCGCGCGTGGTCGAGCTGCTGGCCGGCCGGTCACCGCGCAAGCTGGTGGCCGTGCCCGACCGGATCGTCAACCTGGTGCTCTGAGGGCTCCCGCCCCACCGTCCGTTGGGCTCAGCAGCCTCCCTGGATGGACCCGCAGGCGTTGTTGGCCGCGGAGATCGCGAGCGGGAGGAAGACCATCGCGAGCACCAGTGAGACGGCGCCGAGCACCAACCCGACCCGGGCGATCCCCTTGCCGGTCACCGGTGCGCCCCCCGCGCGGGCCAGGCTGACGGCACCGAAGACGACGGCGAGGGTGGCGACCACGAAGTCCGCGCCCATCAGGGTGTTGACGCCGGAGACGCCCGTGTAGGTCTGGGCGTCGATGACGCTGAGCTTGTAGAAGAAGAAGTAGACGGCGGGGATGACCGCCATCGCGAACCCGACGATCCCGAGCACGCCCGACGTGGTCGCCATCGTGTTGGTCGGACGGGGCGGCACCCCTGCGCCCGGCGGCATCCAGTACGGCGGGGGGTAGGGATAGGGCGCCGGGTGGGGGGGAGGCCCCGGGTGCTGCGGCGCAGGCGCGGGCCCGGCCGGCTGCGGAGCGGGGCCCGGCTGCGGGGTGCCCTCGGATTCGCTGGACGTGGTCACACGGTTCCCTCCTAGCAGGCACCGTTGGCGCAGGTGCCGAGGATGATCGAGTAGAGGGCCACCACGAAGAGGATCCCGGCGACCGCCGTGATGAACCCCAGGACCAGTCCCGCGGTCGCCATGCCCCTGCCCGCGCCGCCCCTCGCGCCGGCGACGGAGATGCCGACGCCTCCGAAGGCGATCGCCAGCGCGGCCAGGATGAAGTTGACGACGAGGAACCAGCAGAAGACGATCCCGACCATGCCCAGCACCAGCGCCGCGACCGCCGGGGCGTTGCCGGCTTCCGGCACGGCGTAGGGGTACTCCCCAGCGTAGGCGGTCGGCGGCGCGTAGGCGTCCGGCGGACCCCAGGAGTCGGGTGGTCGCAGGGACGGAGGAGGCGGCGATGGGGCCGGCGCGCCCGCGGAGCCGGTGACGGGAGGCCGGACCGGTCGGTCCGGGCCGTCGCTGGGGTCGACTCCTGGCGGGAGGTCAGAGCCGGGCATCGTGTCTCCCGGGCATGCGACGATGGCCCCGGATCTGGGCTGCGGGGTGCGCGGATTATGCGCCGATGGGACGCCGACCAAGGGGTCGGGAACAGCTGCTCACCGATCCGGGTCTGGTATCCTGCGCCAGCGCACGGGACACCGTGCCCGCCCGTCCGCCGATGGGCTCTCTCCCGCGCCGAGGGCGCGGGGGACCACTCCCCCGTCAGCTGTTGCCACTGAGCGATGAACCCACCCAAGCAATCGGATGTCTCCGGGACCGAGGCGCCTCGTGCCCTGTACGCGGTCGTCCGGCACGGCGGGCACCAGTACCGCGTCACCCCGGGTGACCGGCTCCTGGTCGATCGCCTCCCCTCGGAGGTCGGCTCCGTGGTCGGGCTGGAGCCCGTGCTCCTCCTGGCCGACGGCGACGGCGTGCAGGTCGAGACGGCGAGGCTGGAGGGGATCCGCATCGCCGCCACCGTGGCGGGGCACCGCCGCGGGCGCAAGCTCCGCGTCTTCACCTTCAAGCCCAAGAAACGACACCGGCGCACCCTGGGGTTCCGCGCCGAGCTGACCGAGCTGGTCGTCGATCGGTTCCTCGCCAAGGGGGAGCCGCTCCCGGAGCCGCTCGAGCTCGAGGAGCCGGAGACGGCGGAGATCGAGCCCGCGCAGATGGAGCCCGAGGAGGTTGCCGTCGCGGTTGCGGAGGCGAAGCCCGGGCCGGTCCGGGGGCGCCGCCGCGGATCCCGGGCGGTCGCCGCAGCGCCGGCGGTCGAGGCTGTCGCTGAGGCCCCCCCACCCGAGCTGGACGCTGAGGCCAAGCCAGCCGCGTCCCGGAGGCGACGCCCCGCCGCGACGCCTGCTGCGGTCGAGGCCGAGGCCGCCGCCCACGCTCCTGCCGAGGCCGGACCGGCCTCCCCGCCGGAGATTGCGGCCCCGGCGTCCGCTGAGGCGGCCGCGAGCTCACCACCTGCGCGACGCAGCCGGAGGGCGACGGCCGCCGTCAAGCCCGAGCCCGCCGGGCCCGAGGGGGCGTCCCCCCCGCCGGGAGCGTCCGGGACGGGCCGCCGGCGCGCCGTGCGCAAGGCATCTCCACCGGAGGCTGGTGAGTAGATGGCTCACAAGAAGGGCGGGGGCAGCTCCCGCAACGGACGCGACTCCAACTCCAAGCGGCTCGGCGTCAAGCGCGGCGACGGCTCCCTGGTGCTGGCCGGGACCATCCTGGTCCGGCAGCGGGGCACCCGGATCGTCGCCGGGGGCAACGTCGGGGTCGGCCGCGATCACACGCTCTACGCCCTGGCCAGCGGCCTGGTGGCCTACGACCGTCAGGGGGGCGAACGCACCCGCGCCAGCGTGCGCGCCCTCCCGGTGCTGCAGATGGCGGCGGAGCGCAGATCCTTCGGGGAGGCGGACGAGGCGGCAGCGCCCGCCGCCGCGACGCCCGGCGACGATTCTCCGCGCCTGGACGGGGCCGCCGAGGCGGCCGGCTGACCCCGCGGCGCCGTGCCGCGCCGTCCGTCGTCCCGGTCTGATCGGGGACCTCACCCGTGTTCCTCGATGAGGTCAGCCTGGAGGTGACCGCCGGCTCCGGCGGGCGCGGAGCGGTCAGCTTCCGGCACGAGAAGTACGTTCCGATGGGCGGCCCGGACGGCGGTGACGGGGGACGGGGCGGCAGCGTCCTCCTGGCGGTCGCGCCGGGTGAGAGCAGCCTGGGCCGCTACCGGGAGCGCCGCCGGTTCCACGCCCCTGACGGTCGCCCCGGCGGGGGAGCCCTGAGGAGTGGCGCCGAGGGCGCGGACCTGGTGCTGCCCGTGCCCGCCGGGACCGTGGTCACCGACGCGGACACCGGCGAGCCGATCGGTGACCTGGCGAGCCCTGGCGAGCGGCTGCTGGTGGCCGAGGGAGGTCGCGGCGGCCGCGGCAACGCCCGCTTCGCCGGCGCCGTCCGGCAGGCCCCCCGGATCGGTGAGCTGGGCGATCCCGGCCGGCAGCGCCGCATCCACCTCGAGCTCAAGCTCATCGCCGACATCGGTCTGGTCGGCCTGCCCAATGCCGGCAAGTCCACGCTGCTGGCGGCGCTGACCGGTGCCCGGCCCAAGGTGGCGGCCTACCCCTTCACCACTCTCCACCCCAACCTCGGCGTGGCCGAGCTCGACGGTGGGCGCACCCTGGTTCTCGCCGACGTCCCCGGGCTGATCGAGGGCGCCCACCGGGGAGCCGGCCTCGGCATCGAGTTCCTCCGTCACCTGGAGCGGACCAGGGTGCTCATCCACGTCGTCGACTGCAGCGCGGGCGCCGCCGCGGCGAGGCTCTCGATCCGGCAGGTCGAGGCGGAGCTGCGCGCCTTCAGCCCGCAGCTCGCCGACCGGCCCACGCTCCTCGCCCTCAACAAGGTCGATCTCCCCGGGGTCGGGGCGGCGGCCGGCGAGCTGGAGGCTGAGCTCCCCGCAGCCCATCCGATCAGCGCCGCCACCGGGAGCGGCACCCGGGCCCTCCTCGAGGCGGCGGCCGCGTTGCTCGCGGGCGCCCGCCCCGACGCGGCCGGGCCGGCGGATGGGACGGACCCCCGGGGCGGCGCCGCCGCAGGCGGTCACCGCGTGTACCGGCACGTCCCCAGCGAGCCCCCGCCCCTCCGGGTGGAGCGCGAGCCGGACGGTGCCTTCCGCGTCGCCGGCCCGTCGGTGGAGCGCCTCGTCGGGCGCACCGACCTCGACGAGGACGAGGCGGTGGCCGTCCTCCAGCGGCGGCTGGCCACCGCCGGCGTCGACGCGGCCCTGGCCGCGGCCGGCTGCCGCGACGGCGACACCGTCCGCATCGCCTCGGCCGAGTTCACCTACGTGACGGAGACCGGGGGTCCCCCGCCCCGGCCGCGGCGCCGTCCGCGCTGATGGCCGCCTCCCGGGTCGCCGTCTTCGGCGGCACCTTCGACCCCTTCCACCTCGGCCACCTGGCGGTGGCCGAGCAGGCCCGGGAGGGCGTCCTCGCCGACGAGACCTGGGTGGTGCCGGCGGGCGTCCCGCCCCATCGGGGCCCGGTGCATGCCGGCGCCGCCGATCGCCTGGCGATGTGCCGGGCGGCGATCGAGGGCCGGCCCCGCATCACCGTCGTGGACCTGGAGCTGCGCCGTCCCGGGCCGTCCTACACCGTCGACACCATGCACGACCTCGCCGCGGCTCACCCGGAGGTTCAGCTGTGGGTCGTCCTCGGCGCCGACGCCGCCCGCGAGATGGCCAGCTGGCATGGATCGAGTGAGCTGCTGACCGCGTACCACTTCGTCCTGGTCAACCGCGCCGGCGAGGCTCTGATCCACCACGCGGAGGCGATCGGCCTCGGCTTCCGGCCCGAACGGACCCGTCTGGTGGGGATCGACTCCCCCGACGTCTCCGCCACCGAGATCCGCCGCCGGGTGGCCGCCGGGGAGCCCCTGGCCGGCCTGGTCAGCCCCGCGGTCGCCGCGATCATCGCGGCGCGAGGGCTCTATCGCTGAGCGGGCCGGAGGCTGGCCGGCTCCGGCGGCAGCGCTGATCGCCGCCGGCCAGCCCGCGCCGGCACCGATGTCATAATCGTTGGCCGATGACGTCCGAGGAGCTGGTGGAGACGATCAGCGCCGCCGCCGCTGACAAGAAGGCCCGGGACGTCGTCAGCATCGATCTACGGGGCAAGACCACCATCGCCGACTTCTTCGTGATCTGCGAGGGCGACACCGACCGACAGGTTCGAGCCATTGTTGACAATATCGAGGAGGCCTGCCAGGCGGCGGGGGTCAGGCCGCTCCACGTCGCCGGCCTGCGCGACGCCTCCTGGGCGTGCATCGACTTCGACTCGGTGATCGCCCACGTCTTCCTGCCCGGGGAGCGGGTCTTCTACGACCTGGAGGGGTTGTGGAGCTCGACCCGGGCCCAGGCCAGCTGAGACGGCCGCCGCTCGGCCCTCAGCGCTGCGGCGAACTGCCCTCCGCTCACCCGGAGGGGATGACCGGTCCGGGGTTGGCGAGGAACTGGCCGAAGTTGATCACCGCCATCAGCATGGCCACCGCGCCGATGGTGATGACCGCGATCAGCGCCGTCCTCTGCCACAGCCTGAGGTCGTGGCCTCCGATGGCGCGCACCGGGGGGATGACCAGCCCGATCAGGGCCCCGGCCGCGAACCCTCCCAGGTGGGCATAGTTGTTGACGTAGCTGGAGAGGGTGAAACCGATGACCACCGTCATGACGAGGCAGAGGAGCACCCACTGGCGCAGGGTGTGGGCCAGGCCCGCCGGGACGTTGCGGCCCTGGACCCGGCCGAGCATCAGGATCAGGCCGAGCAGGCCCATCAGCCCGCCGGAGGCGCCCATGAACGCCTGGCTTGAACCGGGGAGGTTTAAGGACCAGGCGAGCGCGCTCACCGCGCTGGCGGCGAAGGCGGTGGCAATGAAGGTGGCCAGCATCGTCAGCCGCCCGTACATCGGCTCGACGATGCGGCCCAGGATGACCGTGGAGTAGCAGTTGACCAGCAGGTGGAGGGAGAGGTACGAGGTGACCCCGGTGCCGCTCCCGAAGATGCCGGGCACGTGGAGGAAGGCGGTGCTGAGGAACCGCCACCATTCGCTGCCGGCGCCCGGGTACCCGAGGTAGATCCCCCCCACCCCGAGATACGAGTCCTCGTAGGGCTGGTTGAGCACCGTGTTCTCGATCAGGAAGACGACCACGAACGTCGCCACCAGGGCGTAGGTCAGGCGCGGGGTGGCGACCATCGCCCGCCGGACCGGTGCCACATAGCCACCGTGGACGGCCTCGCGCTCGGCGAGATCCACGGCCGCGAGCGTCGGTGCCGCGGCTCCGCCACGGAGCGCCCGGGCCGTGGCCCGGATCTCGCCCACCCCGGGCGTCCCGGGGGGAGGCGGCAGCAGCGCTCCCGCCTCGCCGGTGTCGCCGTCCGCCCAGACCACGCCGACCTGGACCGCCGGGTGGGCTGGCGGGGGAAGCTGAGCGCTGAGGGGTGCGAGGGCCACCAGCAGGATGTCGCAGCGCGCCGCCGGCTGGATCCGAAGGCGGGCGTCGCCCCACCGCAACGCGGCCCCGATCCGCCGGTGGAGGTCGTCGGTCTGGGCGGCGGGGTCCTCCGGCGGCTGGAAGAATCCGACCAGCGCCGCACGGGTGCCGGTCCATGCGACCGCCAGCAGCTCGTAGTCGGGGCCCAGCTCACCGAGGCGGCTGTCCCTGGGATCGGCGAGGCGGAGACGGTAGCGGGTGACCAGCCCCAGGGCCACGGCCCGGGCTAGTGCCGGAGGCTGAGGCGGAGGCGCGTCGCCGTCCGGCACCGCGGTCTCGGTCATCCCGGCCAGTCTATCCGGGTGGAGGGACTCCCCCCCGCCTCCTACGCGCTATCGTCCACCGGCGATGAGCCGCCGCCCCTCGCCGCCACCGGCCCACGGATGAGCTCCGACCTGCGACTCACCCTCGGTGCCCTCTACCGTGAGATGCGGGCCGGCCTCGGCGACGCCGGCCGGGTGCGGGTGACCGTGGAGTTCCAGCAGCGGACCATCGCCGTGGCAGGTGACGGCGAGACGGCCGAGCCCGCAAGCCTGGTCCTGGAGACCCTGCTCGAGTACGAGGATCGGGTGCTCGATCGGGCCCAGGTCGCCCTCCGCGGCTCCGGGGGCCCGCCGCTGCGCTTCATGGTCGCGCGGCACGGCGATGCCTACGCCTACAGCCTCGACGGGGGGGTGCGCTGGGGGCGCGTCGCCGCCCACCCGCGGATCTTCAGCCTGGAGGAGTTCGAGCGGGAGCTGGCGGAGATCCCGGTCGAGGACGCCACCTACGACGTGCTCAACGCGGTGCGCGCCGGCGAGCCACCCCCGGGATCGGAGCCGGCCCCGGGCGGCGGCCCTCCGCCCCTGCCGGAACGCTTCGTCGACGCCCTCGACGTCAGCCTCGACCGGGGCGCCTTCCTGCGCCTGCTCCATGTCTTCGCCGCGGACGTCGACGACGATCCCGACGCACCTCTCCTGAACGCCTTCTCGGTGAGCGTGGAGGCCGCGGACGACGTCGCGCTCCACTACTGGTGGTCACTGAGCGACACCGTTGTCGCGACCGCCGATATCCCGGTCAGGGTCCGGTGCAGCGTGTCGATCCGGGTGGCCGCGCTGGGCGATGAGCAACCCACCGCCGTCAGCCTCGACCCGTCTCTGCCGGATGCCGCCGATCTCGACGGCGTGTGGGGGCTCCTGCGCGACGGCGCTCCCGGGGCCGCGCCGGAGGCGGGCGGGCCGGAGCCCGCCTAGGTCCCCGGGGTGGGGGTGGCCGCGGGCGTCGGCGACGGCGTGGGCTGCGGCTGCGAGAAGGGGGTGTCCGTCGCCGTTGGCAGCCCGACACAGTCCGGGTTGCAGATGGGGCCGCCGTCGCCCATGGAGCTGTCGGGGCCGGTGCCGGGGAGGTACCAGGCCCCGCCCGCCTCATAGACGTCGGAGGGCTGTGCGTACCACTGCACCGGCGTGCCATTGGTGACGCCTTCCATGTAGGTCTGCCAGATTGGCGCGGCCCCGGTCAGACCGCTGGTGACGTACGGGGACAGCCCGTACTTGGACTCCTCGCCCTGGGGGTCACCCACCCACACCGCGGTCAGGATGGTCGGGGTCCAGCCCACCGTCCAGTTGTCGTAGTTGTTGTAGCCGGACCCGCTGGTGCCCGTCTTGGCACTGACCGGGCGGTTGTCGGGGAGGGTCAGCTTGTCGTAGTAGCCGAACTCCGGCTGGCGGAAGTTGTTGTTGCTCAGCGTCTCGTCCATGACGTAGGCGACGTTCTCGGGGACCACCCGCGTGGCGTTGGCCTCGGCGTTGTACGACCAGACGGTGGCGCCGGTCGCCGCATTCGTGATCTTCACGACCGGCGCCGGGGCGTGGTGCACCCCGAGGTCGGCGATGGTGGCGGCGCCGTCGGCCAGGTCGAGCGGGCTGACGCCGAACGTCCCCAGCGTGAAGGAGTACTCGGTGGACGATGGGAAGTTCGCGCCCTGGAGCAGCGTGACCCCCGCATCGACGGCCAGGTTGGCGACGGGGAGCACGCCAATCGCGTACTCGGTCCGGACCGCCGGCAGGTTCAGGGAGTTGCCCAGGCAGTATTCGAGCTCGCAGAAGCCGAGACCGGCGGAATAACCCTCGTAGTCCTTGGGCGTCCAGCCGTCCAGGGTGAGGGTCTCGTCCGAGATCTGGGTGGTCATGGTGTACTGCCGGGAGGCGATCGCGTCGGTGTAGGTGAAGAGCTTCATGGTCGAGCCCGGCTGGCGCTCCATGATCGCCAGGTTGTCCTGGCCGTAGACGGTGCTGCTGTAGTTGGCGCTGCCGGTCATGGCCAGGACCGCGCCGGTCTGCGGGTCGAGGCTCACCAGAGCGCCGTCACCCCCGGCGGCACCCTGCACGAACCACTGCGGGTTGGAGGTGATCACGCTGTGCACCGTGGCGTCGCCGAGCGCCTGGTCCTTCAGGTTGAGCGTGGTGTAGATGTCGTAGCCGCCGGGGTTCGAGAAGGTGTCTCCCTGGAAGAGAGCGGGGAGGTAGTAGGTGGTCAGGTAGTCGAGGAAGCTGGAGGTATCGGCCCCGTTGATGACGTCCGGCGGCCCGTAGTCGGTGTAGGAGTAGTAGGTGAGCTTCTCCGCGTACGCGGCGGTGGCCTGGGCCTGGGTGATGCTTCCCATCGTCACCATCGCCTGCAGGACCGCGCCCTGCCGCTGCTTGGCGCTACCCGGGTTGATCACCGGGTTGTACTCGGAGGGCGCCTGGGGGAGGCCCGCCAGCATCGCCGACTGGGCGAGGTCCAGCTGGCTGGCGGACACGTGGAAGTACGTCTCCGCCGCGGTCTGGATCCCGATCGACTGGTTCCCGTAGGGGATCCGGTTCAGGTACATCTCCAGGATCTGTGGCTTGCTGAAGTCGTCCACCAGCTCGGCGCCGAGGATGATCTCCTTGATCTTGTAGGCGAGGCTGCCGTTGTCCTGCAGGAAGCTGATCTTGGCCAGCTGCTCGGGGATGGTCGAGGCGCCGCCGGCGTTGGCGTGGCGCAGGTAGCCCCACCCCGCCTCGGCGATCCGGCCCAGGTCCAGCGAGCTCTCGCTCCAGAAGTGACGGTCCTCGACGTCGACGGTGGCCTCCTGGGCGTACTGGGAGATCTGGTCGAGGTCGGCGTGGAGGTGGAAGTAGCCGGGGGGGTGGAGGACGGCGATCAGGGTGCCGTCGGCCGCGTAGACGTTGGTGTCGACCGCCGGTTCCATCCCGGCGACCGTCGCCGCGTCGGGGATCTGGCCCAGGTAGACGTTGTAGCCGGTGTAGACGGTGGCCGCCGCCCCGGCACCGCAGGTGCAGAGGAGACCCAGGAGCAGCAGGGTGGTGCGCAGCAGGGGACGCCGCGGGCGTGGCGCCTTCCGCCTCCGGCCGAGGAGCAGGTCGCGCCGGAGGCGGCGGCGGCCAGCGGCGGCCGGGAGGGCTTCGACTCCATTCTGTCCGGCTCCCCCGCCGTTCCCGTTGCCGTTGGAGCCGCGAGGCCGGACGGTCCCGGCGCGCACCCGGCGCGGGCGGGGGTTGTCGGGCTGGTTGTTGGGCACGACCTGATGAGGCTCCGATGAGGTGGCGCGTCTGTGGGGCGGCGGGGCGTCCCCGAGGGGGAACGGACCCGGGCCCGTCCAGGTTACGCGCCGTTGAGGATAGCGGCGACGCTGTAGAGCCCGACGACCACGACGAGGATCGCGGCGCCGACCCAGAGGGGGCCGGGGGGCTCCTCGATCCAGAAGGGGCCGACGCGCCGGCCCACGCGGGCGCCATCGTCCAGGGGGATGGGCATGGGCGGACGGTACCACGAAGGGATCGTTACGGTCCCGTTACCATTCGCAGAGGTCCGAGCCCCCCCTGGAAGTTGGACCCTCCCTGCTGGGGCGGGGTCGCGGACGCAGGACTGTGGCAGGTCGATGACAGTTCCCCGGCCGTGCCGGGGCTCGTGAACGTGGCGATGACACAATCGGCCGAGATATGGCCGTCCAAGCGTTTCCCATCGCGCCGGCCCCGATCGCGCTTCCCCCGATGCCTCGATCTGCCGAGGAGACGGGGCTCCCCTTCAGCTTCGTGTGCGATCTGGTCCTCAAGGTCCTGTACTTCAACGGCAGCATGCTGGGGGGTGACGTCGCCCGCCACGTGTGCATCCCATTCCCCTTCGTGGAGACCACCCTCAAGTTCCTGGCCGACGAGGGCTACTGCGCCTCCGCCGGGGTCAGGGCCGCCGTCCTCGCCGAGGACGAGTCGATCAACGCCGGCATGCAGTTCACGATCACGACCACCGGCCGGCAGCGCGCTCGCGAGCTCCTCGAGATCAACCAGTACGCGGGCCCGGCACCGGTCCCCATCGGGGACTACAACGCCATGGCCGCCCGCCAGGCCGACGTCGGGATCGCGGTCAACCGGGCACGGCTCCATGAGGTCTTTGGCCACCTGGTGCTGAGCCAGCGGGTGCTCGACCACCTCGGCCCGGCTCTGTCAGCTCGCCACGCGTGCTTCCTCTACGGCCCGTCCGGGAACGGCAAGACGAGCATCGCCGACGCCAGCGCCCGGGTGATGGGCCCCCCCGTCTTCATCCCGCGTGCCCTCTACGTCCATGGCGAGGTCATCCGGTTCTACGACCCCATATACCACACCCCGATCGACCGCCAGCTGCCTCCCCACGACACCCGCTGGCAGCTCGCCGAGAGGCCGGCGGTGAAGGCGGGTGGCGAGCTCACCCCGCGCATGCTGGAGCTGGGGTTCGACGCGGCCCTCGGCTTTTACGAGGCCTCCCTTCAGCTCAAGGCGAACGGTGGCCTGCTCCTGGTGGACGACTTCGGCCGGCAGCAGAAGATGTCGCCCCGCGACCTGCTCAACCGGCTCATCGTCCCCCTGGAGAACGGTGTCGACTACGTCAACATCGCCCGTGCCGGCACCAGCGTGGCGGTGCCGTTCACCTGCCTGCTGATGCTGAGCACCAACCTCGAACCTCACAACCTGATGGACGAGGCCTTCCTGCGCCGGGTTCGCTACAAGGTGCACGTCCCCGATCCCACCCGAGAGGAGTTCGCGGAGATCTGGCGGCGGGTCTGTGCCTCCCAGGAGATCCCGTACCGTGAGGAGGTCATCGCCGACCTCATCAACCGCCACTACCTTGCCCTGGGACGCGACTTCCACGGCTCGCACCCCCGTGATCTCCTCAACCACGTCATCCACCTCTGCCGCTACCTGGGTCGCGAGCCCGAGCTGACCACCAAGCTGCTCGACGAGGCCTGCGAGACCTACTTCGTCGACGACTCGTCGAACGGCTGAGCGATCCCCGCGGTCGGGCAGGCGGAAGCGGTCCCGGCGCCGGGGACCCTCCGGCGTCCCGGCAGGGGGCAGGAGCCTGGAGGCTAGACTGGGACCCCGCTGGGGCCGGTAGCTCAGCTGGGAGAGCGCTGCCCTCGCACGGCAGAGGTCCGGGGTTCGAGTCCCCGCCGGTCCACCACCCTCCGCTTGCAGCCTCCTGCAATTCAGGGTCGTCCCCCTGCGGCGTGGCTGCATCCTGGCACCACTCGACAAAGGAACATGGTGCTTTTGAGAGCACCGTGTTCCTGGAACAAGGCGGTGCTTCCGTGTGTATCGCCATCTCGCGGCTACTCATGGGCACGGGCAAAGGCCTCCAGCATCTCGCGGGCGTCGGCGGTGTAGTAGCGGCGGACCATCTCGATGCTCTGCCAGCCCCCGGCCTGCTGGAGGTGGAAGACGGGGACTCCGGCCTCCACGGAGCGGGTGGCCCAGGTGTGGCGGAGCATGTGAGAGCTGACGTGGATCCCAGTCTGCCGGGTGAGCCGGTCCATGAGCTGCTGCACGCCAGCCGGCGTCAAGGGCCGAGGTCGGCCTTGGCCGTCCCTCACCTGGCTGAGGAAGACCTCCTGGCGTCCGCCCGCTCGGAGGGCGCTGTCCTCGCGCCTCAGGAAGTCGCCCAGCTCGCGCGGTAGGTTCGGGTACTTGGACCGGAAAGGTGCGTTGCGGTCTTCCCGTCCCTTGGTGATATCGCGGTTGTAGTAGTTGCCCCTCACCCGGACGAAGGCCGGCCGGTTGGTGAGGTTAAGGTCCGACACCAGGAGGGCGCAGAGCTCGCCGACACGGAGCCCGCAGGCGAGCAGCACCTCCACGATGAGGCGGTCTCGACCCGGTTTGGCGGCGGCCACGATGGCCGCCTCCTGGTCCCTGGTGAGCGCCACCGGAATCTTCCGGCGAGCGGTTCGGGGAACGGGGATCCGGTCGATGTCCGCCAGCCCGCCCCCGAAGCCCGGGGTGGCGGCGCAGAAGCGGGCGAGGGCACGGAGGTAGGTGCGGTACTTGACGACCGTCTCCGCCTTGAGCACGGTGCTCACATCGACCAGGAAGTCCTCGACGTCCTGGGTTCGGAGCAGCTGGATCGCCTGAATGCCCCGTTCCCTGCAGAACTCGGGCCACCGGCCCAGGAGCAGGTAGTGCCGGGCATTCCGGCGGGTGGTGAGGGCCCAGTCCGTCGCGTGATGCCGGAGGAGGGCGTGAGTCGCCTCCTCGACAGTTGGCACGGCGCCCGGTTGCCTCATTGCAGTGGTCAGCTCGACGAGGTCCGGGGTCGGAGCCTGGGAGTAGCGGTCGCGCTGCCCGGCCCTGGGACGCCGGTATCCGGTCGGCTCCGTGGGTGGACTATTCATCAGCTCGCTATCCGCATGGGCTCGCGCTGGGCGAGCGTCTGCAAGATCCGGATCGCTGTCCGGTCCTGCACCGGTCGCCCCCTCACCGCGCCGTAGACCGTCCTCTCCGCGATCCCCGTTGCGCCGGCGAACTCCGCAATAGTCCAGCCGCGCTCGAGGACTGCCAGTCGCAGCAGGACCCCGTCGAATGCCCCAGTCTCAGGAATCCAGATGGCCGCCGCGCTCATGCGATCCCTCCTCGATCTGGGCTGGCCGGATCGGGCCAGGGCCGCCCGATGTCCGCCGCGTCCACCACGGCCAGGTCGGGGCGCCACTCCTGGCCGAGGGCCCGGCGCGCCTGGGCCACCAGCCGCCGGGCCTGCCGGGCGCTTCGGGAAGTCGCACTGGCGACCTCGGCTGCGGTCGGTTCCCGGCCATCGACGAGTGCCTGGCGTACGATCCGCTCCGCCTCGCGCCGTGCTGGGGATGGCCGCAGGGACGGCCGCGACCGGCCGGTCGGGACGCCGGACACCCGGGCGACCGCGGCCGTGGTGTCCGACGGCGCCATGGTCAGCCTCTTTGACCGCGCTCGTGCATCCGATCCGCGTCCCGGCCGCGCCGGGATCGCCGACCGGAAGAAGAGGTGCCACGCTCCGACCATGCAGAGCGCGGGCCATGCGTGCATCGCGCACGCCACCGGGTCGTCCCCGGCCGCCAGGACATTGCCCGCCAGCGTGGCCGCCGTGGCCGTGCCGGCGAGCAGCCAGGCCTCGCCGGTCGGCCCATGACCCCGCCGGGCCGTGAGCATCGCGATGAGTGTCGACGCGAGCACCAGGATGTCGACCGTGAGCGGCCAGAGCCGCGCCTCCCACCCCGAGTAGCCGTGGAGGGTGGCGAGGCGCTGCAGCGTGGAGTAGGAGAGCACCCAGCCGAGGGCAGTCAGGCAGACGATCGAAAGCTCGGCGCCCGCGAGGAGGGCGCGCTCGCGGATGCCGCTCACGCCGCCCAGCTCCTCGAGCGCGCCCAGCGCTGCGCGATCCCGCGATCCCAGGCGCCGGGATCGAGGATGGCGCTGAGCAGGACCACGTAGCCGAGGGGGTTGGGGCCGGGCTTGGGCCGCCGCCGCCGAGACGGGCGGCTGATCCCGTCCCAGGGGTCCTCGTCGTCCCCGCGGACGACCTGATCGAGGTCGAGCCCCTCCTGGACGCAGAGGCGGCAGCAGCGGGCGCCCACGGCCATGGGCAGCCCACAGACGCAGTGCTGGTGCCGGACCGAGCCCAGCTCGCAGCGCCGAGGTGTGCAAGGCAGCTCGGGAAGGCATCGGTCCGCGAAGCCCTGCGGCCGCCTTGCGGGCCCTCGCACCGCGGGGTCGACGTCCGATTCGACCGGTTCCTGCCGCGAGACCGGCATCCGCGGCGACCCCAGACCGGGTCTCAGCGCGGCGAAATCGTCACTGGCCTTCACGTCCTCCACCTCCTCCGATGGGCGATGCTTACGTCACTATGCGACAGTTTGCCATGGTTAGCGACGATCAGCGACGCTGAGCCTTGGTAGGCTTCGGTTCCGATGGACGCAGCGCCCCTCGGGGACGTCGCCAGGGACTTCGGCATCAGCCGGGACACCCTCTACCGGCTCGTGCGGCGGCATGGCCTCCAGACGTACCGGCGCGCCGGGGACCGCCGGACCTGGGTGGATCGAGATGAGATCCGTCCGCTCGTGGCCCTCCGGCCCAAGAACCCCGCCCAGTAGCCGACAGCTCCCACACCTCCCCGCCTGACCGCCCCCCCGGAGCTCGGCGCCCCGTCTCGCCAGCAACCCTGCCAACCAGATCGACGCTGTTCACGGTCTCTGGCTCCCTATGAGGCCGGATATCGACGCCTCGCAGGCTATTACCGACCAGGGATCCGACTGCGAACATCCGTGCAGGTGAAAATCCGTTCACCTCGGCCGGACAGCTATGGGAGGCGCGAACCCCCCGGCATCTCCGAATGCCCCGCGAGCCAGTCGGGGAGACGCTGGGTGACCGCGACGCGGATGCCGGTGAAGGCGCGCTCAACCTTCCCGATGCCGTACTCGTACATCAGGGCGTGGACGATCGCGATGAGCCCAAAGGCGGAGAAGGGACGCGCCGGCTGAGCGCAGAAGGCGGCGACAGCCGACGGGGTGAACTCGACCCCGTGCAGGCGGCGCGTCTCCCAATGATCCTTCGCGGCTCCAACGGAGCGGCGGTCCTCGATCTCGGCGAAGGTCGATGCCGTGCGCACCAGCCCGATCAGGGCGTACTCGCAGAGGTACGAGTTCGCGCCGAAGCTCAGCCAGGTCAGCTCGTCGGCTTCCAAGCTGATCCCCAGTTCCTCGGTCATACCGCGCATGGCCGTGCTCAGCGGCCGGGGAGCGCCGCTGTCCGGGTCGCCATCCAACATCCGCGTCGTCCCCTCGGCCACCGAAGGGAAGAAGACCTGGGGGTCCACGGCGGTGTTGCCGCGCTCCGAGACGAGGAGCAGGCCGTCCGCGGTGACCACGCTCAGCCCGACGCCCCAGTGCGTCGCCAGCTCCGGGACAGGCTTCACCCGCAGGTCCACCTCCGCGGCGTACCTCTCCCGCAGCGTGTACGTCCGCCCGCCCGATGTGAGCGGTACATCCAGCCGCTGGTCGGTCGCCAGCATCCGAAAGTACGTGGTCGGACCAAAGTGGAGGACCAGCCGCGGCTCCTCGTAGCCGTGCGTCCTCGACGAGACGTGGAAGCGCAGGAGCTTGAAGTCGTCGGAGTCGTAGGGCACGTCCTCGCCCCTGGCCCCTCGCCGCCGGATGTCATCGCCCAAGGCCAGGAACCCCTCTTCGACATCGGGCGGGTACTCCGGCTCATCGGCGTGGAAGTACGTCTCGATGTTCTCGGGACGGTACGGTCCATAGCCGGCGACGACCCAGGGGAACCAGATGCTCCCCACCCGCGTCCCCCATCGAGTGTCCTGCGATCGAGCCCGGCCCTCGGTGGGGAAGTGACGGCGCAGGATGGGAGAGGGCGCCGGCTCGGCAACGCGCTGGCCGTCTGGCGGTGCCAGCAACTCCTCGGGCCGCACTCTGAGAGCACCCGCCAGCTTCACCAGGTCCGACACCCTGACATCGTCCCGCCCGGCCTCCACCGCGATTAACCAGCGCTCCGACTTTCCCACCAAGCCGGCGACCACGTCCTGGCTCATCCCGCGCCGCAGCCGGAGTTCACGGACACGACGACCGATCGGGTAGTCGTGCACCTTGACCTCCGCTCAGCCCCTTCTGTCGGCGGGACCAGTCCGCCAGCACGCCCATGGGCCGACCCGGCCGAGTCTACTCAGCCACCAGGCCCACCGGACCCGCCATCCTTGGCGGCAGCCACAGCTAACCGCTGAGCTCGTGTGCATGGCACCGTACTGGCGGCCAGGCCCTCTCCGCCGGCCAGAGAGCCGCTATTGGGTGGTCGGCCTCTCCCCGCCCTAAGACCGATCCTCTTCGAGCGCAGCGATCGCGACGATCAGACATGTGGGCATCCGCTGCGCGCCTGGAGGTGCCGAGCTTCTGCCGCGCTCTCTCGCCCCGGTCTTCCCGACCACCCTGAGCTCTGGTGATCTGACCCCGGGACTGGTACTGGCGGATGGCGCCCTCCACTATCCTCCCCTTTGCATCGAGCCACCAGACGAACCCGCTCAACCACCTGCGCGTCCGACCTGGCCACCGGGACCTCCAGGTGCTGGCCGCCCACTCGTGCGTGGTCCTGGCATTGGCCTCATACCGCCTGGGCGACCACACCGGGGGCCCGCCGCAAGGTGGACCTGGCCGCGCATCTGGCCCTCCAGGTCGACGATGGGCCCCGCTGCCATCCGTGTCAACTCAACGGTACGATTGGGCGATCGACATGAATGATCGGGATGGCAACGATGACCGCGGCGGCGATGCGGCGCACGGCGGGAGTTCGGAGGCGCGTGACCGGAGTCTCACGCGTCCTCGAGTCGATCCGACATCCCTTCAGAGCCTGGCGCACTTCACTCAGCTTCAGCGCCACATCGCCGGCATTGACCTTTCAGCCTTCAAGGCTTTTCAAGCCGGTCTTACCATCCAGCGACAAGGCATCGGCTTCGACCTCTCGGCGTTCGCGGCTGCCCAGGTGGCTGTGACGCAGAACATCGCGCGCTCACTCGACTTCTCCGCAATTCGCTTACTGCAGGCCTCGATCGGCCAGACCGCGGCGGCAGCGAGCGCCGCCGGTCAGCCAGCCGCTGGCCTGGACAGCTGGGCTCGGTCCGTAGCTTCTGCCGTCAATCTTCCCGCCCTCAAACTCGCCAACGACGCACTTTCTCCCTTCCGGGCACTGGCAGATCTAAGCGCGTTTGAACGGCAATGGGCCGACTTGGCCCGCTCGTTTGACTTTTCCAAGGTAGCGGAGCAGTTCACCCGCGTCGCAAGCGACGCCTTGAGCTGGGCTGCATGGATGGATCAGTGGATCCCAGGTAATGTCCGGCACGTGCTTGACCTTGAGGTCGTGGCGCAAATTGCCCTAGAGGAGGGCATCCCTTTGAGCTGGATACCTCGGCAGGCCATTGTCGAAGAGCTTGTTGGCGCTTCCGACGCACAGTCTCGCGTGGCCATCCTCGAAAGGCGCTTTGACGAGATTATCGCCGATTGCGCAGAGGCTCTCGAAGACAGAGACAATGAGTGCGGAGCTCAGTGTCGAGCGGCGATCGCTGCGTTGCGAGACGGACACGATGGGCCTGCTCAGTCTCACGCCGCGAATATAGTCGACAGCATTGTTGTACGCATGATGAAGCGCGATGAGGCCAAGAGGCGCGCAGAGTCAGACTTCGAAGACGTGCCGCTGCGGCTGGTGGGGGAGGCGCTGACCCTTCGACCGCTCTTTCGAGCGTTTGCGGTTTGGTGGCCTAACAGCGCAGAGGCACTGCCAGAGGGGTTCGCACGGCACACAACCGCGCATGCGGTTGGCAAGCCGGGCGTCTTTACGAGGATACATGCCTTGACCGCTGTGATGCTGGCCACGTCCCTTACGGTTCAGTTTGGGGATGAGAGAAGCGGGGACGAGCCTCCTGGCGGACAAGCTGGGACCGAGGATAGCTCGCAGGACACGCTTGGTCCAGGAGCCGACTGACGCTAGGTGGCCGAGCTCCAGCTTGCGGCGGGTCGTCTGTGTGTCGCGCCTGGAGCGAGAGAGGCCACGCAGCCCGCGGCCCTACGTCAGAGTGGTGGAACCCGCCGGACGCCGACACGGAGGAAGTCATCATCGAAGCTGAAGATACTGCCGATCCCGCGTGCCAGCATGATCGCCACGCTCACGGCGTCGGTCAGTGACAGCTTGACGTACAGGTAGTGGTCAAGGATCTCAAGTGCGGCCGCGTACTCGACCTTGCCGGCCTCGATGACCTCGAGAGCGCCGCCGCCGTAGTTTTCCAGGAATGCCCGTGCGTCGGTGGGATCTCGCTTTTGTAGGATGAGGCGGTGCGCCTCGTATAGGGTCGGGAGCGCCACTGCCACGGGAAGGCGCTCACTTACGAGCTGCCTAACGAACTGTGTTGCAACGGCGTGATGCTTATCCTCTCTAATGACCAGCGCAAAGAGCGCGCTTGTGTCCACGAGTACAGAGCGCGCGTACAGGCTGCGCGGAACAGGGTTAGGCTGGGTTCCGCGTCGCGGCACAAGGTCAGGCGCGGGGCGGCTCGTCCGCCTCGCGTGCGATCGCGGAATCAGGCGGGATCGGTGTTCCAGGTGGGATGGCGTCCTTATCCAGTACGAAGAGCTCACCAGCGACAGCCACGAGAGTTGCTGGCGTGGAGGGGACCTGCTCCCCCGGGGCAGCTTCCGGCTCCTCGCGCGGGAGCACTGAGTTACCAAGGTCGGCCGTGGAACGTGCGATGTAGGGGCCCATCGGTGTGGCGGTAATGAGCTGATTCGTGGCGTTCGTACCCATGTTGACAGTGACCATCTCAGACACCCTCGCTGTTTGGCACCCAGCCAGTGGCCAGGACGCCGAAGTCGTAGGTCCTCAGCACCCATGGAGCCAGAGGCAGGGGCTGGCCTGGGGGGACCTGCACCTGCACGTTGGGCGGCAGCTGAGGCCTCTGCATCACCTTGACGTGTGTCTCGCACGCGAAAGAGCGACCCTCCGTCTCCAATATGGCTGCTACAGGGTTCAGTTCGGCGCTAGAGTCGTCGCCCATCTCGTCGGGTAGGTTGTACTTCTCGTGCAGGTGGAGGTCGCGTGAGAAGGCGGCGAAGAGGTCGTCTATCGCGGCCGCGGCTTCAGCGTCTGGAGCGTGAACCCACGTGTCACCAAGGAGCGCTTGTGCCTCACGACGCGAGATCGCGTGGACATGGGTGTAGAAGTCGGTAGTTAGGCCCGTCACCATACGACTGAAGGCTTCCTCGTCGCGCTCTAAGTGTAGGGCTAGGAGCTCTCGCGCGAGGCGTCCTATCATGAGGTAGACGCGCTGCACATTGCCGAGTGCCAAGGGGTGGACGTGCGTCGTCAGTTGCTTGAGGACCTCAATGGTGTACTGCTCGTCGCTGATGTGCGCGACGTCCTCCGCAAAGCGGAAGTAGGCGATGACGTCCTCGACGCTGATGTTGATACCAGACGGGTTGGCCGGGTTGACTGGGTCTCTCGGGTTGAATTGGTTGCCCGTGGTTGGATCAATCGGGCTCAACTCCGCGCCGTCGCTCATGAGCACTTCGTCGGCTCCGAGGCAGACCATTGTTCCGGCGCTGTGCGCTCGGAATGGAACGATGACGGATAAGTGATCGCAATGTTCGCGGAGGTTGCACACCAGCGGCCACACCGTGTCCGTGGCACCGCCTCGCGTGTAGAGGAAGAAGTCGAGGCGGTCCACATGTCCGATGTCGCGCAGGAGTTGCCTGAGCGCAGGCTGCGCGTCACTGGCCATGTTGGCTTGGAACCCAGGGATTCCGGGAGGGAAGGTTTCCCGGTCGGACAGCACAAAGCAGAGCACGCGTGAGCCGCGCACCTGCTGAAGGCGGTTGATGAGAGGCTTGCGCTCGTCGTAGGTCATGTGCCTGTAGTCACCGTACGCGTGTTCGCTAGTCCGCTGCCTCGGACCGCGTTCCCCTAGCGGCCATCCCATAGTGTCGCACGCGCGGTCGCCGTTGCGAGTGGGTCATCTGGCTGTTACGACCATTTTGCGTGGGTGGGCCTTGTCCTGACCAGTCCGGGGGCTGCTGGTGCATCCTCTATGAGGGGTCTTGGCGGATGCAGCACGCGCTGGCACGGCTGCGCCCCGTATCTTCGTCGAGGTGCTGCGCACTGTAGACGAGCCGTGCAAGCCGATCCCAGAGCCCGAGTCGCGACGGCTGATCAGCGACCCGGAGGCAAGGCTGTAGCTCGTCTGTCCTCATCATCCGCAATGTATCGAAACCCCAGCTCGGGGGTGGGCGGGGAGAGGTCAACCCCGGAATGCCTCTCGACCGGATTCGCCGCCCGGAAGCGGTCCAGCTTCTCGTGTAGCTCCCCCAGACTCGGCGGGACGGCCCCGCCGTCCACCTCCATGGGTGGCCGCTGCTGCGTCGGCTTGCGCTCGGCGCCGGCAGAGCGGGATGTCATGGACGGACTCGCGCGTAGGTAGGCGTCCAGCTTCCGCCGTGCCGCCTCGACGCGCGCGTCGCTATACGTCCGAGGCCCCGTAGGTTCGACGGCGACGTCCAGGGCGGCACTCTTTCGCTCAGTCTCCGTCGCTCTCGCCGCCAGGCGGGCGAGGACCTCGGTCTCGTGAATGACACGCCGATCCACGGGCTGAAGCTCGCTGAGATGCTGGTCCCAGGTCCTCTGATCCAGCCAGACGGTCGTGGTCTCACGAGCCCGTGACAGCGCAGAGTACAGGTTCTCCAGGCCTTGAGCAGGGGAGGGGAGAACGAAGGCCTCCTCGGCCGTCGCGCCCTGCGTGCGTTGGGTGGTCGCGGCGTAGTCGAGGTGGAGCAACTGGTTGCCCCGGTGCTCCACAGGCTGGTAGAGGGTCTCAGGTTGCCGGTCACCGTCCCATGCGATGCGCAGGCCATCGTCGCCCGCGGAGACGATCGAGCCCCGTAAGCCGTTGGGGTGGCCAGCGTCGAGCCGTCCTTCCAGGTGGACTCGGTCGCCCTCGTGAATCGTGGTACCGCCATCACGGTCCGGCAGTTCGATCCCTTGTCCGAGTTCACGGGCCCGGAGACGGAGCCCCTGTGCCCACTCGTTGAGCACCGCCACGTCCTCGCGGGTGGCCGCCACCATGACGAACTCGGAGATCGGTCGGCCCTGGGCGGCGCCGGCGAGCCGGGCTCGGTTCCAGGCGTCCGCCACCTCGCGGCGGGCGTCCGCGCGGGTGTCCGTGATCCGGATGCGGTCGTGGACCCGGTAGGCGGCGATCGCCTCCACCCCGCGGCCCTCGCGGATGTCATCGAGAGCCTTGCGCTCCCACTCGTGGCGCTGGCGGTAGACGCGGGTCAGCTGGACGTAGGAGCCTGCCTCATGGGTCTGCCGCTTCAGCCGAAGCCAGCCGCCGCCGGCGCCGACAGATTGAAGCTGCCCTTCGTCTCCCAGCCCCACCACGGTGCCGTCACCGATGTGGGTGAGGAGAGAGGCCAACCGAGGGGTGTCCGCCATGGCCGCCTCGTCGACGACGACCACCAGGCGATGGGTGTCCGCGTCCTCGATCAGGCCGCTCCGCCGCCGTGCCTCGAAGCTCTCGAAGGTCATTCCCTGGTTGGCGCCGATCTCACGGGCACTGCGCTGAGCCGTGGCCGCCGCAACGGACACGACGACCACCTCGCGGCCCTCACCGTCCCAGACCTCCCGGGCGGCTCGCATCGTCATCGTCTTCCCGGCGCCAGCCGGACCCCCCATCAGGCGCAGCCTGTGCCTGGGGGCAGTCAGCGCGGACACGGCGGTGCGCTGCTCAGGGTCGAGCAGGATGCCCTCCCCGTGCTCGACCGTGGCGATGGCGGTCGCCACCCGGCCCGGGGCGACCGGCCGTCCGGTCTCTGGGGTGGCCACCAACCATTGCCCGACACGATCCACAGTCCGCTCCTGGCGGAGTAGCTCGCTCGTCGTGTAGCGCCCGTCGTCCAGGACGACCAGGCGAGGGTCGCGGAGTGCCCGGGGGACGAGATCGCCCATCTCGGCCGGGGTCAGCCGGCCACCGTTCAGGTGCCAGAGGGTCGCCTCGACCGCCACGGCCGTGTGGGTCGCCTCATGGGCGCAGAGGCCCTCTGGCCCGAAGAAGCGGGCCAGAAGCTCCGCCTCGCGCTGCTGCAGCGGTGGCAGGTGGCGGGGCCGCCGGTCACTCAGGAGCTTGCCGAGGTCGTGCAGTGCGGCCGTGCCGAATCGCTGGCTGAGGTGGTCCTGCCACGCGGCGGTGTGGTCGTGGTGAGCCTCGTCGCCCTTGCCCCGGCGGGTCGCCGCGGCCAGACCCCGGGCGGGGACGTCGGCCTCGATCCCGAGGAGCTGCCGGGCCCGGCGTACTTCATGTGCCCTCGCCGAGAACGCCTCGATCCACGCCGGCTCGATCCCTTCGAGCTCCAGGTACCGACCGTCGCGACCCGTATTGGGCCGAATCTGGAGACCCAGCCCTCGCAGCTCGTCGGCCAGCGCCGTCAGGTACACCCCGTCCCCGAGCGAGCGCATGTGGAGGAGGGTGCCGGCGTCGACGGCACGCCAGCGCTGCGCCGACGGGTCCCTGCCCATGTTGGCGACGACCGCGTGGGTGTGTAGGTCGGGGTCGGGCGGGCGGCCGTCGCGCGCGGCCTCCTGGGACAGCCGCGCGGTGGTGTGAACCGCCTCGATGCCCACCCACTGTAGCGGCACGCGCGTCTTCTTCCCGTTGATCGCGGCCCGGCCCACCAGGGCGCGGGATTGGAGCTCCGTCAGCGCCCGACGAGCGGCGGCGACGTGGGCCGTCTCGATGCCGGCGCGCAGGTCCGGCTCCGTGGTGAGTGCCCAGGCCAGGCTGATGGACTTGGGGGCGGAGAAGGTCAGGTCATGACCGGCGACGCGGGCGGTCGCGGAGGTCGCGCTCGCGCGCTGGTCGCCGGCTCGGCGACGGCCGGCCATCCGAAGGATCCGGTCGGCATCGGAGCCCGTGGTGGCCGTCGTGAGAGCCACGGCCTCCTCCCTGGTCAGGGGTCGCCGCCGCGTCCGGGTCACGCCCAGCTCCGCGGCGTGGTCATAGGCGGCGTCCCGCGTGGGGACGTCGGCGAGGTCACGGCGCAGCTTGGCGTCATTGCCGCTCACCACCTGTTCGTCCGTCCGGGGGTCGCGGCCGGACATGACCGCCTCGAAGATGGCCGGGTCGACGTGGCCATCCAGCCCCGGCAGGGCGTTGCCGGCCATGGCCGGCGACCACGCGACCCGCGCCTCCTCGTGCTCGCGGCCGTCGCGGTCGAGGTAGTAGTCGCCCCGGGCCGATCGCTCCTTTCGACCCTGGGCGTAGGCCAGGATGTCCCCAGGCGAGCCGGTGAGCTTGGTGACCGTCAGCACGTGTCGTTTCTGGAGCTCGTGTCCGCACGACCGGCCACGACCGCGAGATGACGATCTGTCAGCGGGCGTTCACGGTCTTCCCCGCGCCGGATATTCACGGCCATGGCTATCGCCCGAGCCCAACGCGGCAACTGTGGACAGCTCGGCCGGGTGGGGAAACCGTGGACGGGCAAGCTGTCCACCGTTCCCCCACTGCGACCGCCCGACCTGCCCACAGCCCGGCCGGCTCCGGAGCGAGAAGGGTGACCGGCCCCTCCGCCGGCCGGAGGGACGATCACGGCCGTCCGGACGAGGCGGAGCCTTCTACGGCCAGGAGGTCGTCCGCGATGGCCGCGAGCTCGGCGAAGGTGTCGGGATCGAGGAGGACGGCCGCGACCCGGCGACCACGCCGAAGAATGAGGGGTTCACCTCCGCGGACGTGCTCGAGGATGGCCGCGCTGATTTGGCCGGTCAGCGCGACACCGTGACCGGCCACGGCGTCCACGCGGACAGTGCGGCTAGCCGGTTGTCCACGTGGGGGGCGGGGGGCCTGCACGTGTCCCTGTCCGGCCCTGCGAGCAGCCTGTCCGGCCACGGATTGCCCTCCGCATACGAGGCCGCGACCAACGCGCGGCTGCCCCAACGCTAGAGCTGCGAAGGTCTCCAGGGTGCGAGCGCATCGCAAGGACCAAGGTGGCCATCCGTCGCAGCGCCTGGCCAGGCAACCGCGCGGCGCGAACTGCCATGCTTTGCGGACCGTCGCCGCAAGCGGTTGTGCTCTTGCCACGTCGATGCCAACCCGATGGGCAGGGCGGCATACTATTCGCACACCAGCTTCGCTGGCGTACTAGGCATTGCTGAGGGAATCACGTCGTGCGGTGGCGCACGAGCACATCCGGAGTGTGCAGCTAGGAGTCGATCCCGAGTTCCCCCCGGACCAACGCGATGAACGGCTCCCGGTGTGTCGCGGTCTCCAGCCGAACGATCTCACCCACGCCTGCACCAAATACACCCCCGGGCCGCGTCGCTATCCGGTAGTCGCCGAGGCCGACCTGCCAGGCCCGCGCGGCCCCTCGGGCAGCCTCGGACCCGAACAGTTCCACCTGATGAACCGCACGCTCAAGCCGCGGCTGAAGTTCCGTCAAACGTGCCGTGAAGGGAGCAAAGTCGAAGGGCTTGTCCGGGGGAGGCTGTGCGTGATCTCTCAGCCGCATCCACTCCTGCATCGCCGCGCCCTTCTCGACATGAAGATCCACCCACTCGTCACGCACGGTCAGCAGAGCCATGTACGCCGTCTCTCTGCGCTGCCGCATCCACACGCGCTGCTCGGTGGCCGCAGCGACCTTCGCCCCAGCCGTAGCCGCCTTGTACGACGCCAGACCACCGATTCCGGCGCCTGCCAAGCCGGCGACCGTTGGCACGAGAACGCTGACCAAGTCGATAGCCATTCGCGCCCGTAGGTTACTTCACCCTATTCCTGGTCGCCAGCTACGTTCCACGCTGCCGCAACCCGCTCCCGGCTGGCAGTGGTCTTTGCGGCCATCAGTGGCGCCGCCGTGTACTCCCGGCCGGTCGTCTTGCCGCGCGACGCCCTTGCATGGGCAGGAGGAGGCTCCTCTCCTCGGGGACCGTGCGCAGGATCCGGTACGCGTCCATCACTGCCTCCACGACCTCGGGTGACGGGGGCGAGTAAGGACGTTTCAGAAGCCCCACCTGCGCGAGTACCCGCGAATCCCATGGCTCCTGGGACCGGTCGGCCAGATTCGTGTACTGCGTGAGCGCCTCCATCACGCTCTGAGCGCGGAAATCGCTCCACGTCTCGACTTTGTCGAGCAGAGACTGCCGGGCCGGTCCGGCTGCCGTCCTTTCCAGGTCGTGGCCCTGCCACCGCACTGTTCCCTCGATATACCGGGGTGGCTCACCGGAATTGAAGCTCCCTAGCGGGTTCTCCGGAGACCCGCCGTCGAGAAACATGACGTCGCGGGGGTGAGGTTGGCCCACCACGGTGACGAGAACGGCCAGCTCGTCAGGTGAAAGCTCCACGCGCTCCATCTCTTCCGCCAACAGCGCGTAGTACATGGCCAAGTCGCGCTTGGCGATCGCTCCAACGCTCGTGCCCCCCCGCTCTCGGTTGGCCCAGGGTGTGGCGCCGGCCTCGATGCGGAAACGGAGGGGCCCGCTGCGGAAGGCGACCAAAGGGGTTCTCATGGGTTGTCAGCGTAGCATACCAAGAGTTAACCCTGGGTATTGTGTCATCGCCGACACGACTCTGGGGAGGTCAAATGGGTCGGGGTCGTTGGCGCGTCAGGCATCCTGGCCGCTCGGCGGCCCTACGGCGCCTGCCCCATCCCCTAGTGCCCAAGCGCCTGGCCGAGCCACCAAAGTCCCACGAGTAGGAGCGTGATGGCCGTCGTCGCCTTGGCGCCCACGCGCAGGACCTCTCGGGAGCCGCTGGAGCCAAGCACGGCCGGACCCAGGTCCCTGATCAGACTTCGACCCAACGCGGCCACGATCGCGACGGCGAGCACGAGGCAGCCGATCCCGGCGGAGAATCTCCCAGCCGACCACGCCTGGCCGACATCCCGGAGCAGCAGGCTCAGGGCCTGTCCTACTGCCTGGCGGGCCTCCGGGCTAGTGAGCCATTCCACCCTTCCGTTGCTCCTGGAGATGGATCATAGAACATGTGTACGATAACCTTCTCGGTGTCTCGTCCCATTCACCCCCTTGAGAGGTTCGGCTAGAAGCCTCCGGACCTCCTCGGCGCGAGGCTAGTTTGGACGAACAAAGGTTTGCAGGGACTATTGAGGTGAAGTAGACTCCATCATCAATGCGCGCTCCCCGTGAATCCATGTCCGGGCGCCAACGGCGGACCCGCGAGGGAGCCGCTGCGGAGCTCCCGCAACGTCCGCTCGAACGGGGCGCGGATGGAGTAGAGGCGACGGCCTCTCCCGCTAAGGTGGCGGCGAGGAGACGGGGCCGGCGGCCACCCAATGGCGGGGCCTCCACAACGCTGGATATTCCTGCGCTCGAACAGTGGCTGTGGGACGCGGCCTGCCAGATCCGCGGACGCCTCGACGCCCCCAAGTTCAAGGACTACATCCTTCCCCTCATTTTCCTGAAGCGACTCAACGATGTCTTCGAGGATGAGGTTGAGCGCGTGGTTGAGACCGTGGGCAGCCGCGACGCAGCCCTGAGTTTGGTCGCGAGTGACCACCGACTGGTTCGCTTCTTTCTCCCTGCGGAATCCCGGTGGCCTCAGCTGGCGGTCCAGACCACAGGTTTGGGGGAGGGTCTTACCGCGGCGGTGCGAGCGATTGCTCGGTTCAACCCGCGCCTCCAAGGGGTGATTGACACGGTGGACTTCAACGCCACCACCGCCGGCCAGCGGATCCTCGACGACGACCGGCTCCGAGCCCTGGTTGGCGTACTGGGGGACCCGCGGTATCGGCTGGGGTTGAAGGATGTTGCCCCTGACATTCTGGGGCGGGCGTACGAGTACCTGCTTAGGAAGTTTGCCGAGGGGCAGGGGCAGAGCGCCGGCGAGTTCTACACCCCACCGGAGGTTGCCCGCCTGATGGCCCGCATCCTCGACCCTCAGCCCGGCATGTCGATATACGACCCCTGCTGCGGGTCGGCTGGGCTTCTCCTGAAGTGTCACCTTCGGCTATTGGAGACTCATGGGGTGCCGGTGAACAGCCACCGCGAGCTCCCGAACACAGTGGCTCCTCTCCGGGTCTTTGGACAGGAGATGACACCCGCTACTTACTCACTGTCGCGCATGAATGCGGTCGTCCACGATATGGACGCAGACATCCACCTTGGGGACACCATGCGGTCACCGGCCAATGTGGACGCCTCCGGGCACCTCCGGAAGTTCGACCTGGTGACTGCTAATCCAATGTGGAACCAGGACTTCGACGAGGCCGTGTATCGGAATGATGGATACGACCGGTTTGCGATGGGCATCCCTCCTTCGTCGTCGGCCGACTGGGGGTGGGTGCAGCACATGCTGACCTGCTTGGGGCCAGAGGGTCGGATGGCGATCGTCCTAGACACGGGATCGGTCAGTCGAGGAAGCGGAAGTCAGGGGGCCAATCGGGAGCGGGACATCCGCAAGGCGCTGGTGGAGAAGGACCTAGTCGAGGCAGTGGTTCTGCTTCCCGAGAACCTGTTCTACAACACGGGGTCACCGGGCATTGTGATGGTGCTCAACCGGCAGAAGCGCCACCCCGGCGAGGTGGTTCTCATCAACGCCTCGCAGCTCTACCTTAAGGGCCGCCCCAAGAACTATCTAACCGACGACCAGATCGCGCAAGTCGGGGACGTCTACCACGGGTGGAAACCAGAGGAAGGACTATCGGCGGTCGTTACTACCGAGCAAGTGGCTGACAATGACTTCAATCTCTCGCCCAGCCGATATGTCGCAGGGGTCTCCAATGGGGAGGCGATGACACTGGAAGAGGCCGTCGCCCGGCTCAAGGAGGCGGAGGCAGAGAGGGCCACCGCAGACGAGGCGCTCTGGAAGGTCATTGGGGAGTTGGGGGTGGGATGAGCACCCTTGCTCTGGCGGAACTCGTCGAGGACATTCAGTCCGGGGATTGGGGCTCAACTTCGCAGGCGGGCGGGTTGGTGCAAGCCGTGGTATTGAGAGCGACCGACTTCCAGAAGGCCACCATCGGAGACCTCTCGTCGGCGCCGAGGCGCTACCTGAGGTCCTCAAGTGTCAAGGCTCGATCGCTACAAGCAAACGACTTCCTAATTGAGCTCTCCGGCGGCAGCGCTGACCAGCCAACGGGGCGGCTGTTCGGAGTTCCGGTGCTCACTTCGGACTTACCGGTGGTCTTCAGTAACTTCGTCAAGCGCATCAGAGTTCGTCCCGGAGTGGAACCTGCTTTCTTCGCATTCTACTGGCAGTGGCTCTACTCTCAGGGTGTCACGCGCGTGTATGAGAATCGCACCACGGGTATTCGCAACTTCAAGCTCGATAGGTTCTTGGCCTCGGAGAGTCTTCTGCTACCTGCACTGGAAGAACAGCGGCGTGTCGCAGCAATCCTCTCAACCATACAGCATTCCCGCGATGTCGAGGCGTCGCGAGTTTCTGCACTGCGAGCCTTCAGAGCAGCGAGTGCCACTTCCCTTCTTCAAGGAAGCGAAGGTCGGAGTCAAAAGCATGCGTTTGCAGATCTGGTGACCATCGTTAGCGGACAGGTTGACCCACGAGAGCATCCCTATGTAGATCTACCGCACATTGCTCCCAACAATGTTGAGACAGGCACCGGACGACTACTGAAGACGAAGTCGGCGCGGCAGCTTGCGCTCGTTAGCGGGAAGTATGCCTTCGAGTCGGGCGACGTCATCTACTCAAAGATCCGTCCATATCTGAACAAGGCAGTCATTGCGCCTTTCGCGGGCACTTGCAGTGCGGACATGTACGTGCTGAGGGCTGATCCCTCACGCCTTCTCCAGCCGTATCTTCATCTCCTTCTCTTGTCAGATGCCTTCCTGACCCAGGCTGTCTCGTATCAGAATCGCACCGGGATACCTAAGATCAACCGAGAGGAGCTGAGTGGCATTGTTCTGAATGTCCCAAGCCTCAGGGAGCAAGGGCGCGTCTGCCGTGCAGTGGGAGCCGCCGGTGCAGCTCTTGTGGCTGCTTGGCAGCGCTCGGCCGCCCTAGAGGGGGTCATGAGTTGCGCGATGAAGGCGCTTCTAGGCGGCGTGTCATGACTCTCGGCGGTGAGGCTGGCTCTGTTCAGCACCCCCTGATCAAGTACGCCACTGACGCCGGCTGGACCTACGTCACCCGCGATGAAGCTCTCGCCCTCCGCGGCGGTGAGAGCGGTGTCGTCCTCTCCGACACCCTCGCTACCCAGTTGGAGAGACTGAACCCCGGCCGGGTCAGTCGTGCCCGGGCGGCCGAGCTCATCCGCAGTCTCACCCGCGTCTCGCCGACGCTCGCCGGGAACTTCGAGGGGTGGGAGTTCCTTCGGGGACTGAAGACGACATATGACGAGGCCGAGAAGCGAGAGCTCAATGTCCGCTTTCTGGATGTGGAGCACCCAGAGAACAACACGTTCCATGTCACCGAGGAGTGGTCGTATCGGGAGCGGCCCGAGGTTGAAGCGATCCGGTTCGATGTCGTCTTCCTCATGAATGGAGTTCCGGTGCTTCTGGTGGAGACGAAGGCGGCGACCAAGGCCCAGGGCATGGGAGAGGCGCTGGATCAGATCCGTCGGTATCACAGGGAGGGGCCCGAGCAGCTTGCGCTGGCTCAGCTCTTTGGCGTCACCCACATCATCCGTTTCTTCTACGGCGCTACCTGGAACACGGACCTCAAGAATATCTACGACTGGCGGGATGAGGCGGCTGGAACCTTCGAGGACCTGGTCAAGGCTTTCGTAGATCGGAAGAGGCTGCTTCGCATCCTCTATGACTTCATCGTCTTTCCGACCGTAGACGGCGAACTCTCCAAGTTCGTCCTGAGACCGCACCAGATGAGGGCGGTAGACAAGGTGGTGGCGCGGGGGAAGGATCCGAAGAAGCGCCGGGGGTTGATCTGGCACACTCAGGGGTCCGGTAAGACCTTCACGATGATCACTGCCGGCAAGTTGATGCAGGCCGACCCGGACCTCGCTAACCCGACGATCCTGATCATCGTGGACCGGGTAGACCTTGAAGGTCAGATGGAGGGGCAGTTGGACGCCCTGGGTCTCCAGGACGCGCAGGTGGTGAAGTCACGAAGGGAGCTGGAGGACGTTCTTCGGTCGGATCGGCGGGGCATCATCCTCTCGATGATCCACAAGTTCGACGAGATGCCGGCAGCACTGTGCACTCGGCACAATGTGATCGTGCTTATTGACGAGAGTCACCGGAGCACCGAAGGCGACCTCGGGACCTACCTGTTAGCGGCGCTTCCGAATGCGACACTGATCGGGTTCACGGGTACACCTGTGGACAAGAGCGCCCAGGGTAAGGGAACGTTCAAGTTGTTTGGGCGCGACGACCCCGAAGGCTTCCTGGATAAGTACTCGATCCGGGATAGCATCGCCGATGGCACGACCATACCCCTCGACTATGGGCTGGCAGCTCACGAGCTGCTGGTCAAACGGGAGACCTTGGAGGAGGAGTTCTTCCGCGTCGCCGAGTTAGAAGGGGTCACCGATATTGAGACCCTCAACAAGGTCTTGGAGCGAGCGGTCGTCCTTAAAGAGGAGATGAAGAGCCCAGCGCGGGTGGACGCCGTCGCGAAGCGGGTAGCCGAGCACTTCCGAGGCAATGTCGAGAAGTCGGGCTACAAGGCGTTCTTGGTCGCGGTGGACCGCGAAGCGTGCGCCCTATACAAGGAGGCGCTCGACCGGTATCTGCCGGCCGAATACTCTGAGGTGATTATCAGCCCTGCTCATAACGATCCCGAGAGCTTGAAGAAGTTCGACCATGGGAAGGCTAAGGAGGAAAGGATCCGCAAGGCCTTCCGAAAGCCGGACGCCCTCCCGAAGATCCTGATCGTCACCGACAAGCTGCTCACCGGATTCGATGCACCGATCCTGCAGTGTATGTACCTGGACAAGCCGATGCGGGATCATGTCCTGCTGCAGGCGGTGGCCCGGCTGAACCGGCCCTACGAGGATCCGAATGGGCGGCCGAAGACAGCCAGCTTGATCATTGACTTCGTCGGTATCCTCGCCAACCTGGAGAAAGCGCTTCTCTTCGATTCCCAGGACATCTCCGGTGTGCTGGTGAACCTGGAGGACGTTCAGAAGCGCTTTGCCGCTCTTCTCGCCGAGGGTCGGGCGGAGTACCTAGCGATCAGCGCGGGTCTCAAGGGGGACAAGGAGGTCGAGGCGCTCGTGGAGTACTTCCGCGACCCCGAGCGTCGCCAGCGCCTTCAGAAGTACGTTTCGGAGCTGGAAGGCCTCTACGAGGTGATCTCACCCGATGCCTTCCTCAGGCCCTACCTTGCCGACTACGAGGCGCTGATGCGGATCGCCGCGGTAGTCCGGGCGGCATTCTCCGCGGGGTTGGATATTGACCGCTCGTTCCTGCGCAAGACGGCCGAACTCGTGCAGCGCAACACCGAGACCAGCCCCATCCCGATCCTGACGACGACCCAGCGCCTTACCCCCGACGAGATCGAGGCGGTCGTCAGCGACCCAGAGCGATCCGACCTGGCCAAGGTCATTGACCTTGCCAAACTGGTCCATGACTATGTCGCCAGGGAGAAGGCCCTGCAACCCGCTCTCATCCTGATCGGCGAGAGGGCCGAGGAGATCGCCGAGGCGTTCCATGATCGCTTGCTCTCCACCGGGGAAGCTCTGAAGCAGCTGGTGGAACAGGTGGAGAAGATCGTCGAGACGAAGCAGGCGAGTGAGAAGAGCGGCCTGGGCCCGGAGGCACTGGCGGCCCTTTTCTTCCTGACCGGCAGAGGGGTACCGAGGTCCGTAGCAGAGGGAATGGCGTCCCAGATTGGAGAAGCGCTCTACACCTACCCAGAGTGGCGCGCATCGGGGCAACAGGAGAGGGACCTCCGGCTTCGCCTTTACGGGATCCTCCTTCGAGCTGGGATTGAAGGCGATCAGGCAGGCTTGGTGGATGGGTTTCTCGGGATGCTCCGCGAGGTCAGACCATGAGCCTTGACCGGCAGAGCGTCGAAACGGACCGTCTTAGCCTCCAGGAGGCCAAGAGGCTCGCTCGTCGCCTAGCGAAGGAACTGCCTGACCGGGAGCGAACTTGGCGGTCGGACCCCGCGCGGGTGGAGAGGCGCGCTGGAGGATCTGCGGACGGCGAAGTGCCCCCCATCTCCCGGGGCGAGTTCAAGGCAGAGGTGTGGAGCTGGGCAAGGCAGTTGGAGGTGGAGCCCAATGAGGTTCACCTCACCGGGATGCGGCGGAAGTGGGGGTCCTGCTCACCACAGGCCCGCCTTACGTTCAACACCGCCCTCCTCCAGCAGCCCGAGGACTTCAGGCGAGAGGCGATCGTCCACGAGCTTCTGCACCTGAAGGTCCGGAATCACGGACCGCTGTTTAGGGCGCTCTTGCGCTCGACCCTGAGCCGACCGGCTCTCCATCCGCCCGTCGCTGGAAAGGAATGACAGCCTACTTCCGGTTCTTATCTGCGCTGGACTCCACAGGGACCCTCCATGCGTCGGAGGCTTCATGAGCCCGCGCATCACCTCCGATGACCTCCATGACTGGGCCGATCACTTCGGCTCCGAGGAGGGGTTCGCTGCATTGCTCGCAGACCTCGTCATGGCAAGCGCCCGAGACCTCAGGCGCTGTCGCTTTCTGACGGGCAGGGGTATCTACACCTCGGGTTGGGATGGAGAGACAGACGCCGGGTCGGCGTCTCTCAATGTTCCCGACGGTCGTGCTGGATGGGAGGTATCCGTCCGACATGACTGTCTGTCGAAGGCCAACGAAGATTTCGCTCACCGCTATGAGGACTACGAGGGCGACCCCGCGTATCGAGGAGCCACTACCTATATCGCGGCCACGGCGCGACACTGGACTGGGATGCTCGAGTGGGTCGAAGCTAAGCGACGAGAAGCGAAGTGGCGCGATGTTGTGGGGCTGGATGCTCATGACATCGCGGGATGGCTCAATGATGCGCCGGCTGTGTGCGCCTCCTTTGTTCGTACTCTGAGCTTACCTGGGGCCAGCGCCGACACCGTGCCAGGCTGGTGGGATGACTTTTCTGTCACCACACGGCCAAGCTTGACTCACGGCATCGCCTTGGCTGGGCGCGACCTTGAGGTGTCACACCTCCTCGCGGTTCTTTCCAGAGGCGTTCCAGCAATTGTGCCGGTCGTTGCCGAAACCCGTGACTTGGCCGTAGCCTTCATCGTAGCCGCCATCCTTAGCAGCACGGACCCCGACGCCAGAGACGAACTAGTCGCGAGATCTCTGGTCGTTGGCGATGTGACTGAATGGCGTGAACTCACTCGCAGTCACCATCCTCTTGTGCTCATCCCCAACTTTGACGAGAACCCTGAGGCCTTCGCACAAGCGCGCAATCGCGGGCACATCGTCATCGTCCCCCTTCCAGAGGAGCACGGCGAACAAGCGGACTCCATCACTGTTCCACCCTTGGGGCGCCGTCCCCTGACAGAGGCGCTATCCGCAGCTGGAGTCACTCAGGATGAACTGTCCCGCGTGCTAAGAACCTTTGACGGTAGCCTTCGGGTTCTCCATCAGCGCATGAACGAGTACCGTGCGGGCGGTGGGACGCACATCGGCCCGGAACTGGCCGGTATTCTCCTCCTGGGTTCATGGGACGAGGGCATCTCCACAGATCGGGAAATCGTTGCCGCGGTGGTGGGCACCGATTATCCGACGGTTCAGCGGATTGCGCGCCTGGGGCGCTTTGTGGACAACTCACCCCTCACGAAGGTTGGTTCCGTCTGGCGTGTCAGCACAATCGGCCTAGCGCAGGAACTTGCTGCCCCTTTTGTCGATGACGAGCTCCTCGGTCGCTTTGTGGTGGCTTGTGTTGACGTTCTTGCCGCACCGGATACACGTTTCACGTTGCCGGCCGACGCTCGGTGGGCCGGCGCCTTGAGTGGTAAGGGCACTGCGAACTCCAACCACCTACGCGATGCCCTGGCTGAAGCCCTTTGTGCCCTCGTGTCGTCGCTACCATCGGCGGGACGATTGAGCGTAGAGCGAGTTTCGGGGTATGTATGTCGCGCAATCGAACAGATCTTTGGCACGGACGACTGGGAGGTCTGGGCCTCTCTGGATCGTCTTCTTCCGCTTCTCGCGGAGGCATGCCCTGATGTCTTCCTCAGTGCTGTCACCAGAGGTCTAGCGGGTGGCATCTTTGGGCCGCTATTCACCGATTCGGCACCGGGGTTCTTCGGCGGGACACCCTGGGTCGGTCTCATCTGGTCCCTTCAGCGCCTAGGCTGGATACGGGGACATGCTCAGGAGGCCGCCCTTTCCCTAGGCCGGCTCGATAAGTTGGACCCGGGAGGTAACACCAGCCCACGGCCCATCTCCAGCCTGGTAGATATGCTCCTACCCGAGCGGCGTGAGTCGTGCCTATCAGCCCAAGAAGTGACGGAAGTCGTTGATCGCCTAGGGGCTGAGGAGCCAGAGCTCGCATGGAAGCTGCTCCGCCGTCTTGTGACGGCCGGTGTCGGTCCGTTGGTGCCAGCGAGTCGCCCGCAATTCAGCCCAACGCCTGATCCGGCAAACGACGGAGCCCGTGAGCTGGTTGCGCGGGACCTTCCGGCGCGTCTACTCGCCCAGGCCAGCGCGCGGCCCGAGAGGTGGGCGGACCTCGTCCGTGATCTGGAGCACTTCCACCCACTCGCGTTCGAGGCCATCCTGACCGGGCTTGAGCAACTCAACACGGAAGTCTGGACCGACGAGGACCGCCTGGTCGCTTGGACTCCGTTGAGAGACCTGATCGCACAGCACCGGCGCTTCCCTGAGGCTCGATGGAGATTGTCTGACGCCGTCCTCGGTCGGCTCTCCGCCCAGGAAAAGCGCCTTGGACCTCAGTCGCTGTTGCTCCAGAGCGTGTGGCTCTTCTCGGCGACCGCCGCGCCGGATGTGCCGGTGTCAGCAACTGCCGAAGGTGATGAGGCTGACCTAAAACGGCGGAGAATGGACGCCGTACGAGTCATCCTTGCTGCGGGCGGCATAGACGCGATCGTCACTCTCGCTCGCCGGGTGGAGAATAGGTGGATCCTCGGCTGGGCCCTCGCGGAGGGCACCTCGGACACGGATCCGATCGATTTCGCGGATCATCTAAGCCAGCGCGGTGGCAAAGCGCTGTCTCCCCTCGTTGAAGGGTTCATATTCCGTGCCTTCGAGTTGCGTGGCGAGGACTGGATTCTCGGTGCGCTGGCCGATCCTCGCCTCGGAGCATGGCCTAAGGAGTACTCGACACTCCCTTTGTTGGCCCTCCCCTTCCAGGCGAGCACCTGGCAGACCGTCTACGGAGCGGGAGAGCCCCGTTACACCGAATACTGGACGAGAGTCATACCCGTTGGGAAGCTCGATTCTGAGCAGGTGGGCCAGGTCACCGAATCGTTCCTCAGTACGGGCAATTACTTCCGGGCCCTTGACTTCCTTGCCCTCCGCCGCGACCGGGCGTCAGCGGAGATGATCCTGAGCACTTTTGAAACCGCGCTTGCGCCAGGCAATGTTGGCCGGGTTGATTGGCCCCGCTTGGGCTGGGAAGTCGGGCTTCTCCTGGAGACGCTGGCTCAGGGCAATGACCTGGTCCGCGTGGGCCGGCTTGAGTGGCAACTCCTTCCCCTTCTCGCTGCCCTAGATCGCAAGCCTGTCGCTCTCCTGAACGCCATGTCCCACGACCCGGCTGTTTTCCTGGAGGTGCTCAGAGCGGCTGGGCATAAGACGGAGAGCGGAGAGACTGAGGACCAGACTAGAGAGGTGAGGTTGAGGGGGTGGCGAGCTCTTGAACGTTGGCGGGTTCCTCCCGGAACGAGAGCAGACGGGTCGCTCGACTCCGATGACCTGCATACTTGGGTCCGTGCGGCCAGGGGCCTTGCCCAGGGAGCTGGGCTCTTACCGCGCGCCGACTACTACATCGGCTGTACGCTGGCTAATTGTCGTGTTGGAAGTGACGGCATGTGGCCTGACGAACCAGTTCGCGATCTGATTGAGCAGGTGGATAGCAGGGAGCTCGCGGATGGGTTCAGCCAGACAGCAGCCTCGCCGAGGGGGCTTATCAGCCGCTCTATCGAGGCTGGCGGGGAGGCGGAGCGAGGCCGTGCTGCCGGCTATCTTGACGCTGCCGGGCGGATCGAGGAGAGATGGCCTCGCACCGCTGCAGCACTTCGCCAGATCGCTCACTACCTACAGGCCGAAGCAACCATGTGGGAGCAGAGGGCTTGGCTCAATGAACCCTGAACATCACGCAGCGACAGCGCAAACGACTCTTCACGCCGTGATCTTGCGATGAGTGCTCCGCGGTCTCATCCGCTTCGACGGTCGTGGAGAAGCGAGCGGTGAGAGGATGTTTCAAAGCGGTGGGATGCCTGGCCTCCGCTCTTCTCCTGCTCGTCGTCATCGGCGGGGGAATCGGGGCGATTACCTGGTACTCGGATACGTGCACGGTCGATACGAGCGGTGCTAGCTTGACGCTTCAAGGATGGGGATCGGCTGACGCTTGTCAAGACATCATCAACTCAAAGACCAACGACGTCATGCAGATTCTTCACTGGGCCTCAGGCGGAATTGTCGGGGACTCCGCCATGGGGTCCCCTTATAGCGTGGAGAACTGTGAGGGCTGGGATGGCTCGCTGCACTATTCCGTCAGTCATGAGAGCGTCACGGAGAGTCCGCTCCGGTGGGCCGAAGGCAACGTTGAAGGCCATCTCTTCTGCAGTCGCATGCCCAGCACTAATCCGTTCAACCTTCCCTAACGATGTCCACCCTGTTCTTGTCATGATGCAGCAGCAGACGCCTGCCGACGACCCGAAGGACATTGCACTGTGGCATGGCCTCTACCACCTCTATCGGCCTCTTCCAGGCACCACGGCTCCCACGAAATGGGCCCCCTACGACATCGCCATTAGGGATTCTGCTGGCGTTCCTCGCCGGATCACCAAGATCGTGCCCTATCCGTCGGGCGGCTTCGCAGTAATGGTGCCGCAGCATTCGGCGCGCCAAGGGTGGGCCTTCAAACACCAGTGCGACTACACCAAGGCAACATGGACGACTGCCTGGTCAGATACCGTGCGGTACACCGCTAACGACGAGGTGAAGCTCTCGTTGCACCCAGACGGCTTCGTGCAATTCTCCGGAGTGACGTCGTCTTCGATTTTCTCGGGGCGGGATCCGGCCACGGGAGTGATCAAGGGATTGGGGGTGATGTCCAACCCCTTTTCAACACCCATTTACAGCGGTCCCACGTTTGGTGTCTTGGCGTGGGGCTTTCAAGACTTCCCCGAAGCTCGCCCAAAGACCCGTTCGTCGCTCGTTCTTTTCGAACCTGAGGACGTCTACTTCCGCGGGGAGGGTCTGGAGTCCTTCGCCGTTGAGGGCTTCCTTTTCACCCCTTGGTTCCTTCCGCATGTGAGGGCGCGGGCCGGCGCGCGGTATTCGCGGATGTACACGCTTCCGCTTTGGCGCTTTCACGTCCGCGGTAGCCGCCTTTGGAGGTTCACGGTCCTGCCCGGGGTGGGAGCACCTCATGTTCTCGTCGCGATACGGATTTCGCGCCATCCGAGCGGCTGGTCTGCACCAAGTGGTTATCACCTCTATGGACCTGCTGAACGCGCCCCCGGCCCAGTTCGGTGGCTGCTCTCGGCCTTCTACCCCGCCCCGGAGGGCGGGGTTCCTCCAACCGAGTCGCTTGACCGAGAGACATGATCCGCTCCGATCTACTCTTCGATACTCCTGGGCCGTTGCCCTCTAGTGATCTGATTCTGCTCAGACAGGGTGGGCCCAAATCCATCCGCTGATCAGAGTTGTCTCAGCTTGCCTCGCGCCCTTGCGAGTGGCGGCCCCCCGAGAGGTAGCTGCTGATCGGTCTTGACGGTGTCGAGGCTGATCGCGCTGATCCTGCGTTCGAGCTCAACGAGGGTTGGGGCCGGCGCCGCGCCCGGGCTCTGGCCAGCGCTCGGCCGCGGCGCCCATGCCAAGGCGGCGGTCGCGGCCGGTGGACGGTCGCCGTCACCTGGGCGCCCAACCTCCTGGGGGTCCTGGGACGGCTCCGCTTCGGTCGTCGCGGTTCTCAGGACGCCGGTCGGCGACGGCGCCGGGTCGGACGGCTCGGGGAGCCTTGGCCCGGGGCTCCCCTGAGCCAGGACGCGCTGCTCATTGATGGCGCCGAGGGCTCGAATTGCCTGCATCATCACCGCCTCGTAGGGGGCTGGCCGCCCCTGAGGCGGCGGAAGGCTCGCACTGGTGTCAACGAACTCCACGAGGTTGGCGTGGAGGGCGGCGTGCCGAGACCAAACCAGGGCGCGCTCCTCGTCGAGCTTGGCCTGCCGTTGGGGCACCAGCGAGACCGGTTGGCGGACGCCCTCATCCCGCAGCTCCACAGCGAGGTCGACCGCACTCTGGAGGCCCATAACGGCGTCGTCCACCCGGGTTGCCGCGGCTGCGACGTCGCGAGGCACGCTGGGATCCGTGGGGAGCTGCAGCCGCGCCACCGCGTAGCCGACGCGGACGATCTCGGCGAAGACCGGGGGGGTGCCCAGGTCCTCTATGTCCGCCACCAGGTCAGGCCTGGTCCGTCGGCCGGCGCCTCGCCGCTTCGCTTGCCGCCATCCTCCCCGTCTCCGGGATCAGAGCGTCGTAGTGCTGATCATCCCGTTGGAGGGCGCGCGCGACCCTCTGGGCCTCCGCCTGGGTGGTCACCCACACGAACGGGCCGCTGATGTAGTCGCCGCGCTTCGCGTGGATCGTGAAGTGGGAGACGAAGCGGTCCTCTGGGTCGGCCTCCGGGATGGGCTGGATCACGTACTGGACCGGGATATCGTCGGTCTCGGTCATCGCACACCTCCACACGCTTCTATCGCCGATGGCTCCTCGGGGTGCTGGCCCCTGGGGATGGTCACTGATGCTCCTCGATGGCTACGGCCACCCTGACACCTCGCCAGGCTGGTGGTCTCCTGATGGACGCGGGCGATGAAGCGCCACCAATGTTCGTGCCAGACGGCGAGTTGGTGGCCGCTCGACCCCTGCGTCGCCTGCGCCCACCACTGCCGGAACGAGGCCAGCTCGAGCACCACGCCACGATGCTCCCTCCAGCAGGTCGGCCACCGCTCCAGCTCGTAGGCGCCGACTGCCCAGCTGACCCAGGCGTCGAGGTCCCCCTCCGGGTCGGCCTCCTCGGACGGCGCGGCGGTTGCCGTCACCAGCCACGCCGGGGTCCGCACGCCGGCCATCCCGTCCCCTGCCTCCTGCTGGCCGACGAGGCGATCCAGGAGGTCGCCCATGAGCCTGCGGAGGCCCTCCACCTCGGCGCGAAGATCGTCGGTCACCGGGCCCCTCCCGCACTCGCGCGGGTAGCGGCGATCCGCGTCCGCACCGCTCCCTCGAACCAGGGAGTGAGGCGGGTCGTGACGGGACGCATCTGGCGGTACAGAAGGAGCGCATGGCGCTGCGGCAGCTCGCGGATCTCCTCCGGCGACAAGCGTCGACGTGGCTGGTTCGAGCGCGTCTCCGACCGCCGCCTGTCCGCGTCGCGGTGGTGGCTGACGACCGTCTCGTCGTACTCGCCGCAGAGGCGGGAGAGCCTCTCCAGCTCCTCGTGATCACTGATTCCGCCGAAGACCAGCTTCGCCGTGCAGTTCTGCCAAAGGGTTGCGGCCCCGTCGTCTCCCCACACCTCCCGCGCCCGCGCCAGCGTCTGGAAGACGGCAACGACGGTGATCCCGATACCTCGGCCGTCTGACACCAGCATCGGGAGCGTTGGCAGGGGAGCGATCTGGGTCACCTCGTCGAGCCATAGCCCAAGTGGAGGATCCAGGCGCCCGCCGGGGAGGGTGGCGGCGCGCTCCCTGGCGGCCGCCACGACGGCGTCGAGGAGCACGGCCAGAAGCCCGGCGACGTTCACCTGGTCCTCGGGGTCCCCGACGAGATAGAGGGTCCCTGTGCCGGCCACGAACTTGACCGGATCGAAAGTGCTACCACCGACCGGGCAGCAGCTCGCCATGATCTCCGGATCGGCCACGCAGTCGAACGCGCGCCTGAGCGAGTTGAAGACCGAACGGCGCTCCCGATCGTCCGAGCCACCGGAGATCTGGGCCGCCAACCGCTCTCCCCATCCGGGGGCGGCGGCCGGATGGTCGAGAAGGATGTCGACCGCCCGCCGGTCGGACGGGTTGTCGACCCATCCAGTCACGGTGCGCAGGTCGGCGCCGACGAGCGCCGCGGCGTGGAGGTACCCCTGGCAGAGGGCGACGGCCGAGTCCCTCCAGTAGTCGCCAGCCGTGACGCCCTTGCCTGCACCGCTCGCACTCACGGCGACCCGAGCACGGCGCATGGCCGTCCGCGGTACATCGCAACCCAGGACGGGGTCCCAGAGGGCCGGCTGCCAACTCCCCCGCGCCGTAACGGCTCTCTGGACCGTCCCGGTCGGGTCGAAGACCCATGCCGGCCCCGGCCGGATCGAGGCCGTCAGGAGCAACAGTTCTGGCTTTGTGCTGGTGACGATCGCCGGGCCCGGATAGTCGATCACGCCCGGCACCACCAGGGTCGACGTCTTGAACATGCCCGGCGGTCCGAGCAAGGCGTAGGAATCCTCCACGGTCCCGAACAGGGCGCTTCCGTGCTCGACGGAGCGTCCCAGGGCGATGCCGACGTCCGTCACGCTCGGGCGAGCGACCGATGGGCGCAGCGTCTTCGCTCGAGCGAGAGCGGCCCGCCCGCCCAGCTGGTGGCGAAGGTGGCTTCGGCTCGCCAGACCCCTGTGCTTCGCTGGGCCGCCGCGACGGCGACGACGGATCAGCCACGTGGCGAAGCCGAGGATCAGGGTAGCCGCCGCCGCCACCGTCAGCCAGTAGGCGGCTCCTGCGGGGGCGACCCGACGGATGGTCGGTGGCCAGGCGAGGGCGAGGTCGCCCGCGTGCGTCACGAGCTGCCACCCACCGATGAGGGCATTCGGGGCCGGCGGCATCCACTTCCCATGGGCTAGCCAGGTGTCGACGCCAGCCAGTCCATCGAGGAGCATCAGCAGCGCCATGATCCCCGCCAGCAGGATGATCTCCGGCGCCAGGGAGCAACACCCTAGCGAGGGAGATGGGTTGCCTCGTCGAGCAGTCATGCGCTGATCACCTCCTGCCTTCCCGACTTCGCCAAGGCCCTGATCTCCCCCTCGCTGGCACCATCGGCCAGGCAATGGCGGAGCAACTCCCGGAACGCCGGGTATCCGCCTGCCGCCTCAGGACCCATTTCCAACCAGAGGTCCGTGGCCACGCATTCGGCCTGCATCCAGACGGGCATCGGCACCGCCTCGCCGGCAGTGGCGGCCTCCACCGCCGCCTCCCAGCCCGTGTCGTGGGATGCCCATCCCTGAGAGCGGGCCACGGACTCTGCACGCTCGCGCTTCTCACTCACTCGCGCCGACACCGGCGCCGGTTCGCGGGCCATGCGCTCGATCCGGGTCCTGGCGAACGCCGTCTCGATCCCCGCGTGGCTCCAGACGGCGACGTGGGGCGCCACCCGACGCAGGGCTTCGCGCGTATAGCCGGCCGCGAGGCACTCGCGCACGCGTGCCTGGAAGGCCCGGAGTCCGGCAAGCGGCTTGGGCATGAGGGTCGCCCACAGCTCGGAGGCCAGCGCTTGGGCCGGCGCGTCGGCCTGCCCAGAGGCGTCCGCGTCGTCACCGCTCGCGTCCCCGGCTGGCTCGGCGCGAGCGCCCCTGGTCAAGTCCGCCACGCGCCCGGCGTCCCCCCTCGGGGGGACTGAAGGGGGGAGGGATGGATCTCGGGACGGTTCATCCTCTATGCGACCGGTCAGGTTGGCCGGTGCTTCCGGCCGCGGCTGGCCGGTTGTCGGCCCCGTCGAGCGGTCAATCTGGCCGCTCGACGCCATGGTCACCTCGTAGCGGTTGCTGACCCGCCTGCCATGGGCCCCGCGCCGACCACCCACGCACCGGAGCTCACCGAGCTGCTCGAGCTCGCGGACACAGCGCCGGACCGTCCGCTCGCTCAGCCGCGTCTTCTGGCACAGCCGGTTCATCGAGGGCCAGGCGTCGAGCCCGTCGTCGTTGGCGGAATCGGCGATGGCCAGGAGGACAAGTCGGACGTTGCCGTCCGCCCGCGAGTGCTGCCAGACCCAGGTCATGGCCCTGACGCTCACGGTCGGGCAGAGAGGCGGACCGGGGCAAAGCCTTGATGAGTCGCCTGATGCGTTTCCTGCACCCTAGCCCCATCGCAGCCGCATTCTGGGTGCACTCCGCATAGGAAACAGGTGGATCGGCCCCCTGAGGGTTCTCCCGAGTTCAAATTTGCACCACTGCCCTCGCACGGCAGAGGTCCGGGGTTCGAATCCCCGCCGGTCCAGTTCCCCGCGCAGCAGGCTGCGCGGGGGCCCCTTTCATTCTCACAGGGGCTCGCCGCCCCTCGCCGGCCCGGCAAAGCCGGCCCCGGCTCACCCCGCCATGCGGGCGATCCGCGGGGAATCCCCGCCGAGTCCCGGTTGCGGACGGAGGGTCGACACCGCCGCTCCACCAACGGCTGACACCCGCCGATTTCAACTCAGCACCACCCCCGGTCGGTGTGGCCCCATCCGGGTGCCGCTCGACAAAGGAACATGGTGCTTCGGGGTGGCTGGCGCCGGAAGCCGTGGCCGAAGAAGGGATACCGGTGCGGTGGCTCTACCCGCGCTGTGGCCATCGACCGGCGGGGCCGCACCTGGCCTCGACCACCGCGCTACTCAGGCGGGGCGGAGCCCGGCCGAAGCCGGGCTCCGCGTTGGGCAGTCTCGGCAGGGGGAGAATTAAGCGGCAACCACCGCATCGATCGAAGCGCCGGCACCGGCTCGGACTTCGGGGGTTTCGTCGGCGCCAAGAGCAGCGGGATTGAACCCCTTGAAGGTGAGCCACAGGCCCAGGAACGCCTCCCAGAGGAACTCCGGGACCGTCGCTATGCCCTGCCACGCGGAGCCTGCCGCGAAGAGGCCGAACAAGATCGCGATTCCCGACGCGGCGAGCAGAGGTCCTCCAATGAGCCCCAGCAGCGCCACGCGGCGTGGCACCAGGCCGGACCGGTACATCAGGTAGCCCAGCATCAGCCCGTTCCCGAGGCCGGCCACAAAGCCGGGCCCGAGCAGGAAGGTCCAATTGTGGATGGCGACGAGCGACTTGCCAACCGTGACTAGTGCACTGACACGGAAATAGCTTGACGATTAGGGGGAGGTGTTGAGATGATCTCGGCATGGCCAATCGTCCCGCTCCCGCTCTGCGTCTCGACGAGGACAGCCGCGCTGCCCTGACCACC